>Ga0247679_1000009_pt1 | contig 229721 bp, 194 predicted proteins | sample CNK20_metaG_FD_182797 | JGI IMG/M metagenome (GOLD analysis project Ga0247679, IMG submission 182797) | Soil microbial communities from Purdue University Martell Research Forest, Indiana, United States - CNK20 | ecosystem: Environmental > Terrestrial > Soil > Temperate forest > Bulk soil...
CTGGATGACATGCCAGGGCTCAATCTTCGGAGCTCGATTGACGTGCTGGCCGAGATCGGCACGGATATGTCACCCTGGGCCACCCATCGACAGATCGCTGCCATGGCCGGACTGTGTCCCGGCAACTACATCAGCGCCGGCAAGCGACTGAAGAATCGCTCTCGTCAGGGCAACCCGTATCTCAAGTCGATTCTGGTGCAAGCGGCGTGTTCGGCCATCAACGTGGATGGCTCCTACTACCAGGCCAAGTTCAAGGCACTCAAGAAGCGTCGCGGCCACAAACGCGCCCTCGTCGCCATCGCGCACGCCATGCTCGTGGCCATCTACCACATGATCAAGAAAGGAGAGCCCTACCGGGAGATCGGGGCAAAAGTCGTCAGCGATCACGAGCTCAGTCGCAAGAAAGAATATCTGGTCAAGCAATTCCAGAATCTCGGCTTTGCGGTTTCCCTGACGCCGCTAACCGCATAGACCGAGACCGACTTCACACCTGAGCCAAGCGTCATTCCGAGAGGCGCTCGATGCTCGTTTGGACGTTCATTCTTGAACGTACAGTCGTCGTGTACCTTGCTTCCACCTACCCCAAAAACGATCTTCAGAGCAGGGGGCGGTTCACGAGGACGTCATTCGCGCGCCTTCGAGCGCTCTCGGACCAGCGTCGTAAATCGCCCATATCTCGTAAAGCGCCCCCCTCATCCGGCTTCGCCACCTTCTCCCCCCGCAAGAAACCGCGGTGGGAGAAGGGCTCTCGACGAAGGGAGTGGCAATGCCCTCGAGGGAACAATTCAAGTGAGCATGTGAGAAATGCAACCTAGCAACTCAGCAACCAAACACTGCGAGACCCCGCAACCGCGAGACCCCGAGACCGCGTAACCGCTAAAACGCGTACCCCAGCGTAATGAAGTACGCGAACGGCCGCTCGAATACCGCCTTCCCGGAGTCGTCATAACGCAGGATCTGGCGCTTGAGTTTGTAGCCGAAGTCGAAGCGCACTGGGCCGACGGGCGAGAGGTAGCGGAGGCCGGTACCGACGCCGTATTTCAGGTCGCCGAAGCGGATGTTCGTCTCCGCGTAGGTGTTGCCCGCATCGACGAAGAGCTGGGCTCCGATCGGGCCGGCGATCGGGAATCGGTACTCGGCGTTGACGATGAAGAGAGCCCGTCCGCCGAGAGGCGCGGTCATGTGGCCGCGGGTCGGGTCGACGACGTCGATCAGCGTCGGGTGGCATCCGGCGTCGATCGACGCCTGCGTCGGGCAGGCCGTGCCGAGGAGATCGAGCGCATAGGCGCGGTTCGACGTGTCGCCGCCGGTTGTGAAGCGCTCGGACAGCGGCACGCCGCTCGTCGGAATCACTGCACCGGTGACAGGATCGATCGTCGTGCCGGCTCCGAGGTCCTGGATCAGGCCGACGCGGCCCGACATCGCGAACGTGCTGTTTTCCGTGACCGGCAGGTACCACGACGTCTGCGTGAACTCCTTGAGAAAGCGCGCGTCGGCGGCGATGAAGCGGAACGCGTACTCGACCGAGGCCGTGGTGAAGAAGCCGTGGTGCGGGTTGAGCGAGTCGTCGCGCTTGTCCCAGAAGAATGTCGGGGTGAGGCTGGAGATGGAGACGTTCGTGGCGTTGCGGTCGAGGCCGGGCAGGATCACGCTTTGCGCCAGCGCGCAGAGATCGCCGCTCTTGTGCTGGATGATGCATTCGGCGATGCGGTATTCGTAGCGCAGCGACCAGCGCGTCTGGAAGCGTGCGATACGAGACGCCTCGATGAATCCGCCGCGCTGACGGATGTGCGTGTTGGGACGGAAGTCGTCGTTCTGGAACGCCGTGACCTGAACGGGAAGATCCCATCTTCCGATGAAAGGCTCGCGGTAGGTGAGGAAGACGTCCTGCCGGTTCGGCTTTGCGTAGATCAGCTCCAGGCCGAGATAGCGGCCGGTGCCGAAGAGATTGCGATGAGCGATCGACGCGGAGATCAGGGGTGCGACGCGATTTGCGCCCGTGTTGGCCGTGATCGGCGCGGTGCCGCCCAGCGCGCCCGCTAGCGTGAGGTCCTTCCCCTCGGCGACGGAGATCGTGACGTTGCGCTCGGCGACGTCGGTGGATGCCTGCGCCGGTTGGATGTCGACGCGCTGGAAGATCCCGAGCCGGTAGAGCCGCTGTTGTGCTTCGAGGATCGATGTGTAGCTGAAGGGCTGCCCTTTCTCCAGCTCCGCGGTGTGGAGAACGACGTTGCTGTTCGTGTAGGTGTTGCCGCGCACGACGACGTTGCCCAACGCGATCTTCGGCCCCTCGGCGATCGTGTAGACCACGCGCGCCGAGGCTTTGTCCGCGCTCACTTCTTCACGCACATGAACCTGCACCTCGGCGTTGCCACGGTCGGAGTAAAACGTCTGCAGTGCGAGAACGTCGTTGCGCTCGAGCGTCGGGTTCAATGCGTCGCCGGTTTTCAGCGTGGGCGCCGGCAGTTCCTTCGTCGCCACCTGCTCGTTTCCTTCGATGGCGACCGATGCCACCATCGTCTGCGGTCCCTCGGTGATGGGGAAGTCGACCGTCATCGCGCCCGTGGCGGCGTTCGTGTTGACCACCGGCGTGCCGGCGGTGGCGCTGAGGAAACCATGCAGGCGGTAGTACGACTCGAGCGTGGTGCGGTCGGCGGCGATCTGGTCGCGTGTGACGCCTTGCGGACGGCGGAACAGCGTGGCGAAGATTGACTTGATGCCTCCGCTCGGAGACGTGGCGACGACACCCTGCAGCGTCTTGTCGCTCAGTTTGTCGTTGCCGGTAAACGTGACCGCGGTCAAATGGAACTGCTCCCCGGGATTGACGTGGAACGTCGATGTCCAGACGTTGCCGGCCAGCGACTCCTCGGTATCGACGGTGGCGTTGTAGAAGCCGCGCTGCTGCAAGGCGGTGACGATGTCTGCCGCCGCGCGGTCGATGGCGTCTTCGCTGTACGGCTGGTTCCGGCGGTACGGTAGAAGCCCGCGCAGCGATCCGCGCGAGATGCCGGTGACTTCGACTTTCACCAGCGGGCCGGTCGTCGCGGTGTAGCGCAGGGCCACCTTGTGCGTGGCCGGGTCGTACGTGTTGCTTTCGTAGCGGACGCTCGCCTTCCGATAGTCCTGATGCAGGAGCCACTGGCGCATCCGGTCGGCGTCGAGGCGTGCTTCGTCGAGATCGAATGACTTCCCCGGTCCGTGCTTCATCCGGTCGATGAGCTGCTGGGCGTTGAAGGGTGCGGTCTCGCCATTGATGGCGACCGTTCCGACGGTCGCCTGGGGCCCTCGGCTGACGTGAAAGATGACGGCGGCGCGGCTCTGCTGCCGCAGGAACAACGTCTCGGGATCGACGGTCGCGCCGAGGTAGCCGGAACGCTTGAGCAGATCCTGGATGGCATCGGCACCATGGTCGACGGCGTTCAGCGAAAGGACGTCGCCGAGGTGGAAAGACAGAATACGGAGAGCGCGGTCGCGGTCGCTGCCGTTGAGTCCGTCGAAGTCGATCGAGGCGATGCGGAAGTTCGTGTAGAGCGCGAAGACGACGGCGACGCCGTCTCCCGACGGCGCGGAGTCGACGCGGATGTCGCGGAAGTTGCCGGTGGCGAAGAGGCTCTTGACCGAGGACTGCACGTTGTGGATCGACAGCGGCTCGCCGACTTTGACGGTGACGTAATGGTTGAACGTGGAGGTATCGACGCCGGAGTCGGCGTGGAAGCCGACGCTCTTCACGATCGCGCCTGTCGGTGTGGCGACGGTCGTGGTGGGGATCGTGATCGGCGGCGCCGCGGGAACGGTGGCCGCCGACGTGTTGAACGACGTCAGCATCGCCAGCGGGTTGTGGCCGTTCATCCCCCAGTTCCAGTGGCCCTCGTAGCGCCGCCGGAAGCGCGCCTCGATGTCGTATTCGTTGGAGAGCCCGTCGTATGTGAATTGCAGCACCCAGTCAGGGGTGACCTGCCACTCCAGCGAAACGCGGTTCTTCGAGTCGCGCGTGTTGTAGATGACCAGGACGCGGACGTCGTTCGAGATCCGTTTCTCGAACGACACTTTGGTCCCGGGATCGCCGGTCTTGTCGAGATCGGCGGCATCGGAGGAGATGGCGAAAGAGTCGATGAACGAGAGTGCGCTGGAGTTCAGCAGGCGGCTCAATGACTGGAAGAGCAGGGTGCGGCCGGTGTTGGCGGCCGTGGGCGCCGCGTTCGGGTTGGTGTTTCGCGTCAGAGCGCCGAAGCCGAGGAGCGAGAAGAGGGTGATGTCGCTGGCCGGCGGATCGCTGGTGATCGAGGGCGTCAACCGGTCGAGCGTTCCGGTGAGGGTCACGGTGACGTCGAGCGGTCCCGACTCCACCTCGGAGATGCCGCCGCTCACGCGCGCCTCGAGGGCGATGTCGAAGTAAGGATCGATGCGGAACGGGTTCTGGAAATTGATCGAGCCGCGCACGATCCGATAGTCGATGTCCTGGAAACGGATCTTGCCGCCTTCGTTGAGTGTGACAAGGCCGAGGATCACCGGATTGCCGAGCGTGCCGGTGACGTCGATGTCTGCGCTGCCGGCGAAGTCGGCGATGTTGTTGCGCACGGCCAGCGTGTTGTCGCTCGTCAGATGCAGGCGCAGCCCGATACGGTCCTGCCACGACGCGCTGACGACCGGTACGACGCCGCGGCGGGCAAGTACGGCGTTGAGCAGCGCGGTGCCAATGTCGATGTCGCGGAAATAGAGCGCCCGGTTGACGGTGACGTCGCCGGTGAGGACAGCCCGATCGAGATCGCCGCTGAGGAGCAGCGTGAAGTTGCCTTCCACCGTGAGTCCTTCGTAGTAGCGGATGGCCACCTCGGTGCCCTTCAGCGTGACGCGCACGCTCTTCGGCGTTGTGCCATCGAGCACGACCGAGCCGCCGAGAACGATCTGGCCGCCGCCGAGGCGCGCGCGAATGGAATCGATGTCGATCCGGTCCTCGCGGAAGACGAGCGTGCCGGTGATGGCATCGATCACCTGCGGGAATCCGGGGATGCGCGCCGAGACTCCCTGGAGCTCGGCGGTGCCGTTGAAACGGGGATCGGCCATGGTGCCGGTCAGCGCGCCGGCGACGGCGATGTGGCCGTCGGCACGCAGGTCGGGAACGAAAAGCTGCAGCAGCGCCGCTTCGAGCGCGCCGTGCAGATCGACGTTGAGCCGCTTCGCGCCGGTGAGCTCGGCGAAGCCGCCGACGGTGAAGGCCGCGGAGCTTGTCTGGCTGAGCGCCAGTTGGAAATCGTCGAAGACGATGCGGCCGTCACGCAGGCTGATGCGCAGCGGCCGCGCGGGGGCGAAGGCATGTTCGGACACGCGGACGTTGAATTCGGGGAAGGTGGCGTCGATGCGCAAGGTCTCGATCGAGGTGAGCTTGCCGCCGAGCTGCAGGTTCGCGGTCAGGTTGCCGGCGGCAGGAAGTGATGCGGTCTTTGGCGACAGCGCCACCGCTTTGGCGATGTCGGTCACCTTCACCTGCACGAGGCCGGAGAGCGTGCCGTCTTCGGCAACGCTGCCGCTGCCATCGACGGTCAGCACCCCGGCGGCCGAGCCGCGCACGATGAGCTGGCCGTTGCGGATGGCGATATAGAGCGTCGGCGGCGGCGCGTCCGGCGGCAGGTTGAGACCGCGCAGCGAGGCCTGATTGAGCGTCGCTTCCAGCACCAGCTCGGGTTGCGTCAACGTTCCGGCGCCGGTGGAGCTGAGCGTGATGTTGCCGCCGAGGATACCCGCCAGCGACGAGAGCAGTTTGACCTTCGACAGATCGATCGACGATGACTTGATCGAGTACGAGAACTGGTTCGTGCCGAAATCGATCTGCGCTTCGCCGCTGATCGTGCCGGCCGGCGCCACCACCGTGACGTTCGTCGCCTTCAAGGCCCCTTTCGTGAATGTGATGTCGGCCTTGGCGCTGGTGACCGGCTCGCCGTAGATCGAGCCGTTGGAGATCGTGACCAGACCCGATCCTTCCAGTTTCGCTTTCGGGCCGCTGAGATGGAGACGGCCGCTGACGTCGCCGGTGACCGGCTGCTTGCCGAGATCGAGGAAGGTGATGATCTCGGCGATCGGGAACGACGTGGTGGTGATGTCGAGGTCGTACGACGTGTTTCCCTTGCCCGGCAGCCAGGCCACGGTGCCGTTGAGCCGCAGGTCTCCTTTGTTTTGATGAACGGCGAAATTGGCGAAGGTGACCTTGCCTTCGTCGGGCGTGCCGGTCACGACTAGTTTGCCCGTGCCGTTGCCGTTGATGGCCAGCTTGAGATTGACGGCCTGGATGGCCCGCTCGATGTTGTAGTTGGCCGCGTCGAGAGCGATATCGAATATCGGCGAGGGCCCCTTGTCGGGAAAGGTCAGCGTGCCGGTCATCGACAGCCGCGCGGCACCGTCGCGGAACATGGCGTGCTCGAAGGTCATCACGCTCTTCGCGCCGTCGTAGCGAAGGTCGATCTCGGAGTCGCCGAGAAGGATGTTGTTGTACTTCGTCCCGCTGCCAATGATCCGCGCCACGACCTCGGGTGATTTGATTTTTCCGCGGATGTTGCCGGTGACGTCGCCGCTCCCGCTGAGGCCGAGCAGCGTGTAGCTCTTCTTTCCGGCCGAGTGCGCGAAGTTGTAGCCGATGCGATCGAGCTCGCCGAAATCGCCGCTGTGGATTTTCATCAGCAGGTCGGTCCAGGCGTCTTCGATGCGGAACCTGCCGGTGAAATCGATCGTCGATGCTTCCGTGGTGAGCTGCGCGCGCCGGAAGGTGACCACGCCGTTGTCGAGCGCGAAGTTGGTCGAGCCGCCGAGGGGAATCGGGTAGGCGGCGTTCGAAAATGCCTGCGCGTGCCTGGCCAGGGTGGCGTTCCCCTCGCCGGCACCGGCCAGGATCCGATCTTTGTTCCAGTGGTAGACGAGGTGGCCGGTAGCTCCGCCGCGCAGTCCGTTGTCCTTGATGCCCCAGTCGCTGAAGAGCTTTTCGATCGAGACCCCGCTGTAGCGAAGGTCGACCTTCATCGGATACGGCTCGACGTACTGCGGCAGGTCGTAGTGCCCGGCAATCGTGCCGCCGCCGTACGATGCGCGCTGGATGTCGACGATGGCGCGGTCGCCGGTGATGTTCATCGTCCCGCGGACGTTGGCGAGGTCGTAAACGTCGGCGCTGAGTTTGGGCGACAGCCAGCCGCCGGTGATCGAGACCGCGCCCCCTTTGCCGCGCAGCATGCCGTCGACGTCGACCAGACCATCGAGCACTTTGTTGACTTTGAAGGTGTCGCGGACGCGATTGAGCCCGACCTGCGCGGTGAGGTGAAGGTTGTAGACGGCGTCGCTGAGCGGCGCAACCTTCCCGTTCAGGAAAACGCGCAGGTCCGGTCCGCCTTCGAGCGCGACGGACTGCAGGTCGAGATTGTCGGGTGTAAATCGGAACTGGCCTCGCAGCGCCGTGCTGATCGGCAATGCATCCGGAAGATTGACCGCGAATTGCGGACTGGTGAGCACACCGGTGTAGAGATCTTCCTTCGACGTGACGTTGATCGTGGAGGTGATGTCGCTCGCCGTTGCGGTGATCGTGTGGCGGCGGTCGAGATATTCGAAGGCGCCGCGCGTGACATAAAGGTTGCCGAGGTCGAGGTGATAGATCTCGTACCGCGACGGCGGGCCGGAGTTCCAGTGCGGAAAGTTGTGGGCCAGTTTGGAGCCGGCAGGGTAGATCTCGAAGTTGAGACGCGGCTCGACGATGTCGATGCGCCCGACGCGAATCTTGCGTCCCCAGAACGAGTCGATGCCGCCGGTGACGATGAGCTGCTTGGCGGTAGCGAAGTAGGGGTGGACCGCCCCGGGCGCGTTGGCGATGCGCAGGTCGTTGATGATGATGCGGCTTTGCCGTCCGCCCTCGATCTGCACCGATCCGACGTCGACGTTACGGCCGAGGCGCGCTTCGAGCGTCTTCTCGATGCGCAAGCGCACCAGGCCGGCGAAGCTCGACGACCCGAGGTACCACCAGCCGCCGCCGATGATCAGCGCAAGGAGCACGAAGAGGCTAATGGTGGAACATCCCACCCACTTGAGACAGCCCCACATCGGGCCTCTCCTCTGCCTCTCTCGCGCGGAGCGGTGGTGGTGCTCCTCGGCTGCTGGTTCGATCGTCATTTCGTCGAGGCCGCCAACTCCTGCTAACTGCGAGCCAAAAGATAGAGATCACGGAGGTTATTGCCGGCGGGGGGAATCATAATCGTCTCCCCGATCACTTCGGCGACAGCAAGGCTGTTGGAGCGGGCCAGCTCCCGTTTCGCGAGCTCACGATCGATTTTCGCGGGGAGGGAGATGGCAACGGCGGCGACGCCGCTGTTTCCGTCGACGCCGTCGGAAGTGCCGAGGAGGGCGTCGATCCTCAGGTTCTCCTGCGCCAGCGCCATCCGTACCGCCAGCTCGATGCAGCGTCCTCCCTTCCCGTTACCCAACCTCACGACCGTCGGTTCTCCTCCCGCGATCAGCACTTCGCCGCTCCGCAACCCTTCGGCCATCTGCAGCAACTCGTGCGCGGCATCGCTGACGTCCGATTCGATCTGCTGCTCGACCACCACGGGTGAAAGGCCGAGTGACGTCGCGACTTCCGCCGCCGCCGCGACGAGCGTTCCGTTGTCGGCGATGAGTGACACACGGGAGTCATCGATCTCTTTGACGGTGTCGGGACAGCCGTAGTCGCGAAGCCGGGCAACGATTCGGTCACATCCGCCGATTCTCTGCAGGATGGCCATGGCGTCGGGCTTTGTCGTGCTGTCTGGAATCGTCGGCCCGGATGCGACGTCGGCGAGCGCACCGGTGGAGACATCGGAGTAGACCAGCGTGACACTGCGCCTCACCCGCGCCGCCAGCCGCCCCCCCTTGATCGCCGAGAGATGTTTGCGGACACAGTTGATGTCGCCGATCTTCAACCCGGATGCAACGAGCTTTTCGTTGGCGTCGATCAGATCGCGTTCGTTGAACCACGGTGCCAACGGCTGTTCGATGCATGCAGAGCCACCGCCGGAGACGAGGAAGAGGATTTCGTCGTGCGCGTCGACGAAGTCGAGCAGTTGTCTGCCGGCTGCGAAGCTGGCGGATGTGATGTCGGGATGGCCGCCTTCGACGACTTTCGCTCGTTTTCTGGGCGTTCGATAGCCTTTGGGGATTGCGACGAAGGCATCGACATCATCCTCAAGCCCGTCGCGCAACGCACCCGCGCACTTGCCGATGGCGACGACGGCGCGCGGCATGTCTGGCGTTGTGCGGATGAGTCGCTCGGGCGCGCAAGCGTCGAGGGCGCGGAGGTAGATGGACTTGAGTTGCTCGCGCAATGCCCCATCGTAGCGCCACGTCGAGCCGACAGCGCTACGACAGTGCGATGCGCCGCACGGCACAGACAAGAGTGTCTGTGCCATGCCACATTGATCCCGATTTGCGATACAGCGAAGCACGTACCGACGGCTAATGTGGCACAGACTGGCACAGACACTCTTGTCTGTGCTCTGTTGATCTACACCGCGGTGGAATGCTTAACCAGCAGGTCGGCGCATTCGGCGTCTTGGCTATCAGATCAGGAGCTTCGGCCCTACTTCACCGAACGGCTCTGAATACTTTGGAGGACAGGATCGAGAGCCGACGTCTCGGTGGCGTAGACCTCGTTGAGTTTGGCGGTGTATTCGGGCCACTCGGCTTCTCCCGCATAGACCTCATCGGCAAACGCCTGCTCTTCCGTTCGATCGAGCTTCGCCGACTCGCGCGCCAGCCGATCGATCTCGGTGAGCGCTTCTTCGTCGACGGTGATTGCTATCTTCGCGCGGCTCATACGTATGACAATACCTCATACTTCGTGCCTCGCGCTGCGACTAGTGTCGCGTCAAGATTGAAGTCCGGGGTTGAGCGCCTCTCAAATTCACTGTCATCCTGAGGCTGCCCCTTCGGCTTCGCTCAGGGCAGGCTACGCCGCGCCCGTGGTGTTGGTGATTGCTCAAATCAAACGTCGCGGCGAAGGACGCCGAAGGACCCCCAACCTACTTGCGGGGAAGGGTGGTGGACGGGTGTCGCAGACGAGGGAATCCACCCTCCCTTTCCGGCAAGTAGGTTGGGGGTCCTTCGGCGTCCTCCGCCGCGAATTCTCATCTGCGCACTCACCAACACCACTACGCGGCTGCGGCAGCCTCAGGATGACAGTGAATTGAGAGGCGCTCAACTCCGGACTTCAATCTTAACAGGACACTAGCGCCGCCAGGCCCCCACTCCGGTTTAGATATGGGTTGGGACTAAACCGCTGCCACCCGCTTCGCCAGCATCCTCTTCAGATACTCCCCCGTCGGCGTATTCGGCGTTTTCGCAATCTTCTCCGGCGTTCCGGTGGCGATGATGTAGCCGCCACCGTCCCCGCCCTCGGGGCCGAGGTCGATGACGTGGTCGGCGGTCTTGATGACGTCGAGGTTGTGCTCGATGACCACCACGGTGTTGCCACGGTCGACGAGGCCGTGCATCAGGTGGAGGAGCTTGGCGACGTCGTCGAAATGCAATCCTGTGGTCGGCTCGTCGAGGATGTAGAGCGTGCGGCCGGTGGCGCGCTTGGCGAGCTCCTTGGCCAGCTTCACCCGCTGCGCCTCGCCGCCGGAAAGCGTCGTCGATGACTGGCCGAGCTTGATGTATCCGAGGCCGACCTCGTCGAGCGTGCGGAGGATGTTGGCGATGCGGGGGATGTTGCGGAACATCTCCAGCCCCTGCTCGACGGTCATGTCGAGGATCTCCGCGATCGAAGAGCCTTTGTACGTGACCTGCAGCGTCTCGCGGTTGTAGCGCTTCCCGCCGCAGACGTCGCAGGTGACGTAGATGTCGGGGAGGAAGTGCATTTCGATCTTGATCTGGCCGTCGCCCTTGCACGCCTCGCAGCGTCCCCCCTTCACGTTGAACGAGAAGCGTCCCGGCCCGTACCCGCGCATGCGCGCCTCGGGAGTCTGGGCCATGAGGTTGCGGATCTCGGTGAAAAGCTGGGTGTAGGTGGCGGGATTGGAGCGCGGCGTGCGCCCGATCGGCGACTGATCGATGTCGATCACCTTGTCGATCAGCTCCAGGCCGTCGATCCGGTCATGCGCGCCGGGCGTGTCGAGGGCATCGAAGAAATGGCGCGACAGCGCTTTGTAGAGGATGTCGTTGACCAGCGTCGATTTCCCCGATCCGCTCACGCCGGTGACGGCGATGAAGACGCCGAGCGGAATGGTGACGTCGAGGTTCTTGAGATTGTTCTGCGTCGCCCCGCGGATGACCAGCTTGTTCTCGCTGATCGGCCGGCGCTTCGCCGGGATGGCGATCGATGCCTCGCCGCGCAGATACTTCGCCGTCAGCGACGACGGGAACGACTTGATCTGCTCGAGCGTCCCCTCGGCCACCACTTCGCCGCCGTGGACGCCGGCGCGCGGGCCGAGGTCGATGATGTGATCGGCGGTCTCGATGGTCTCTTCATCGTGCTCGACGACGATGACGGTATTGCCGAGGTCGCGCAGCTCGACCAGGGAGTCGATCAGCTTGCGGTTGTCACGCTGGTGCAGCCCGATCGACGGTTCATCGAGCACGTAGAGCACGCCCATCAGCTTCGAGCCGATCTGCGTGGCCAGGCGGATGCGCTGCCCCTCGCCGCCGGAGAGCGTGGCCGCGCTGCGGTCGAGCATCAGATAGCCGACGCCGACGGAACAGAGAAAGCCGAGGCGGTCGCGGACCTCTTTGAGAATCTTGCCGGCGATCTGCTCTTCGCGCGGCGTGAGAGCAATCGTTTGAAAGAAATTCTCCGCATCTTTGAGCTGAAGCGCCACGATCTTGTCGATCGGACGATCGGATACCGTCACCGCGAGCGCTTCCGGTTTGAGACGGCGGCCCTTGCAGTCAGGGCAGTTCATCGGCGTCATGAAACGCTCGATCTCCTCGCGTATGTCGTCGTTGTCAGACTCCTTGTAGCGCCGCGCCAGCATCGGGACCACTCCTTCATACGTACCGTTGTAGGAGTAGGTGCTCTCGGAGCCGCTGAACTGGAATTTGATCTTCTCGTCGGAGCCGTGAAGGATGACCTGACGGGCCTTCTCCGGCAGGGCGTGCCACGGCGCGTCGATCCTGAACTTGTAGTGTTTGGCCAGCGTGTGGATCTGGCGAAGCCGCCAATTCTCGGCCCCTTCCTTCCAGATGGCGATGGCGCCGTCTTCGACCGACCTGGTCCAGTCTGGGATGATCTTCCTTTCGTCGACCTCGAGGAGCACGCCGAGGCCGGAGCAGCGCGGACAGGCGCCATAGGGGGAATTGAAGGAGAAGAGACGCGGGGTGATCTCGCCGAGGGAGATGCCGCAGTCGGGGCAGGAGTACGACTGCGACATCAGCTCTTCGCGGTTGCCTTCCTGATAGAGGATCTTCACCAGACCCTTGGACACGCGCGTGGCCGTCTCCAGCGAGTCGGCCAGGCGCTGCTGGATGCCGTCTTTGACCACGAGGCGGTCGATGACGACGTCGATGGTGTGCTTCTTCTGCTTGTCGAGCGTGGGGGGATCGGCCAGCTCGATCGTCGTCCCGTCGACGACGGCGCGGGTGAAACCTTCTTTCACCATCTGCAGCATCTGCTTGCGGTACTCCCCCTTCTTGCCGCGGATGTAGGGGGCGAGGATGGTGAACTTCGTGCCGGCGGGCAGCATCAGCAGCCGGTCGACCATCTGCTGGATCGTCTGCGGCCGGATCTCCTGGCCACAGCTCGTGCAGTGCGGCACGCCGATCGATGCGTACAGCAGGCGCAGGTAGTCGTAGATCTCGGTGACGGTGCCGACGGTCGAGCGGGGATTGCGCGACGTCGTCCGCTGCTCGATGGAGATGGCCGGTGAGAGTCCCTCGATCGAATCGACGTCCGGCTTCTCCATCTGTTCGAGGAACTGCCGTGCATAGGCGCTGAGGGACTCGACATAGCGGCGCTGGCCTTCCGCGAAAATCGTGTCGAACGCCAGCGACGATTTCCCCGATCCGGAGACGCCGGTGATGACGACGAACTTGTTGCGCGGAACGACGACGTCGATGTTCTTGAGGTTGTGCTCGCGGGCACCGCGGATGATGATGGATTCCATGTGTGTGGGTCGCTGGGTTGCTTGGTTACTTGGTCTCGCGGTCTCGAGGTTGCGCGGTCTCGCGGCGTTGCATGTCTACAGCACTGTAGAAATTCAAACACCCCGAGACCGCGTAACCCCGAGACCCCGCAACCGCGAACCGCGAAACCCCGCAACCGCGATTCCACTCTAACTCCACTCCTCCAAACCCTCTTCCCGCTCTACTGTATGTAGCAAACTTGACGCTCCTTCGAGGTTCGCGTATAGCTCGGCGCCTTGGCCGCGCTCCTTCTTTATCTCGTCACGACGGCCTCGCTGATCGCCGCCTGGCGGCGGTTCGCACAGCCGGTGTCGCGCACGGCGGCCATCGTCCTGGTCCTTCTGCCGCTTTGCTTTACGGGCCGGGCGTTGCTCACGGGACGGGTGTATGCGCCGGCCGATCTGCCGTTCATGTCGGAGCCGTTGAACGCCTACGCGGCGGAGCTCGGCGTACTGAAAGCGCATAACGGGACGCTTTCCGATCTCTACTGCCAGATCATCCCGTGGCGCAGCGCGGTCCGGACGGCCATTTTGCAGGGCGAATGGCCGCTCCTGAATCCGTTCATGCTCTGCGGTGACATCCTGGCAGCGGCCGCGCAGCCGGCGCCGTACGATCCATTCAATCTGATCGGCATGCTCATCCCGCTGGCGCCGAGCCTGACGTTCGCCGCGGCGATGACCTTCTTCCTGGCCGGATTCGGAGCGTTCGTTTTTCTGCGCTCGCTCGGCTGCGGGGAACTGGCGGCGCTGGTGGCGGCGGCCGGTTGGATGTTCAGCGGAAACATGGCCTTCTTCGTCGGCTGGCCGATGGCCCGCGCCTGGGCGTGGCTGCCGCTGATCTTCTTCGCCGTCCGCCTAGTGGTGCGCGAAGCGAGCGTGCGCGGCGGCGTTATTCTGACGATTGCGCTGACGCTGCTCATCCTCTCCGGCCATCCGGAGTCGCTGCTTCACGTGACGGCTATCGGCGCGGTCTACGGTCTCTTCGAGATCGTCACGACGCGCAAGCGTGCCGGGCGCGCCATCCTCATCGCGGCCGCCTCGGGTGTGGTGGCGTTGCTGCTGACGGCCATCTTTCTTCTGCCGTTCCTCGAGGCGTCGCAGCAGACGGTCGAGATTCACTATCGCCTTGAGAACAAGCGGATGCCGCTCGTCTTCATGCCGATGCGGATCACGCGCCGCGCGGCGAACACGCTCTTTCCGTTCTGGGGCGGCCAGCCGTGGCGAGGTTCGGTCACGCCGGAGTGGGATCCGCAGACGTCACGCGTCGGAAGCATCGTCCTGGCGCTGGCGGTGGCGGCGCTCCTCGTCGCCTGGCGGCGCAAGGAAACATGGTTCTTCTTCGCGCTGGCGCTCGTTTGTCTGTGCGCGGGATTCGAAGCACCGCCAGTAAGCAACCTGTTGCACCGGTTGCCGCTGTTCGATATGGCATTGAATGAACGGCTGGCATTTGGAGCGTCGTGCGCACTCTCGATTCTTGCGGCGCTGGCAGTCGACGCGATCGCGGACGGTTCAAGGCGCCGCCGAACCGCGGTGATCCTGGCCGTCATCACTATCGCATTGGCGCTGGCGACGTTCTCGGTATGGCCGCATGAATTGAATGCCGGAGTGGAATCGGTAGTACTTGCCACGAACGCGCTCGCCGAGCTGGTCCCCATCGCGATCCTGGCCATCTTTCTGACCGTACGAACCCCGCTCCGCGTCGTCTTACCGCTGGCGCTCATCCTCATCCTCGGCCAGCGCATGGTCGAAGACGGATCGATCTATCCGTCGCTGCCGCTGCGCGTTTTCTATCCGAAGATTCCGATCATCCGGGCCATCCCGAAGAACGGCGACGAGCCGTTCCGCGTTGCCGGCGCACACTTCGTCCTCATCCCCGACTCGGCCGCGATCTACCAGCTCGAAGATCCGCGCGGCTATGAGGCCATGACCTTCGCCCGGCTGTTCGACACCTATCTGCTCTGGTCGATTCCACAGCCGATCTCGTTCAACGCCATCGGCGATCTTCAGCCGCCGTTCCTCTCGTTCCTCAACATCAAGTACGCCATCGTCCCGAACAGCGTGACGGTCAGCGGCGGCTGGCGCGAGGTGATGAAGGACCGCAGCGCGAAGCTGTTCGAGAACACGCGCGTCCTTCCGCGCGCCTTCGTCCCACGCCGGATCCGTTACGAACGGAGCGGCGAGCCGGTGATGATGGGGATGGCCCGGGCAAAGGACTTCTCCGACCTCGCCTGGATCGAGGCGCCGGAGATGATGCCGCACGAGGTCCCGAACGGCCCCGGTACTCTGACGCTCCGGAAGGATGGCTCCGGCCTCTCCATCGAGGCGGTCATGGACGCGGACGGCTGGGTGGTGGCGTCGCAGTCGGCGTGGAAGGGGTGGCGCGCCTACACCGATGGCCGCCGCACTCCCGTTCGTTTCGCCAACCATGCATTCCTCGGCGTTTTCGTGCCGAAGGGGCGTCACCACATCAGGCTGCAGTACCTGCCGGAGTCATTCACCCGCGGCCGCAACATCTCCTTCACGACGCTCGCCGCGCTCCTGATCGCCGCGATCTTCCCCTCAGCGCGCCGTCGATTCCAGAAGCCAGGCGCCGTACGCCTCTGACGTCGAGGCGACCGGCAACACCACAAACTCCGGCACGTCGTACGGATGGCGCGCGAAGAGCGCATCGCGAAGGGCGTCAACGTTGGCGTCGACGGTCTTGATGACGAGGAGCTGTTCCCCCTCTTCGTCGACGCGCTCCTGCCATCGATAGATCGACGTCACACCAGGAACGATGTTCACGCACGCGGCCAGCCGTTGCTCGACCAGCTCGCGCGCGATCGGGCGCACATCGAATCCGGCGCCGACGGTTGTCAGGACGATCACAGGTGTCATCGCGTCATCATAGAATCCCGGCTCCGTGTTCCGCCGCATCTTCCTCATCGTCATCGTGGCCATCGTGCTGCTGGTCGGGTACGAGTGGATCACCTTCCCCGACGTGGCCGCGCTGGCGACGAATCCGCCCGCGACGACGGCGTTCATGGAGCAGCGCAAGGCCGAGTTGCGCGCCGCCGGAAAGAGCGACGCCATCGACTATCGCTGGGTGCCGTACGCGCGCATCTCGCCCTACCTGCGGCGCGCGGTGCTCGTGGCCGAGGACGATACGTTCTTCGAGCACGGCGGCGTCGACGTCAATGCGCTCCAGGAAGCGATCCGCAAAGACTGGGCGCACAAGAAGATGACCCACGGCGGCTCGACGATCACCCAGCAACTGGCCAAGAACCTCTACCTCTCGCCGTCGCGCAACCCGCTGCGGAAAGTAAAGGAGTACTTCATCGCCCGCTCGCTGGAGAGCCACCTGTCGAAGAAGCGGATCCTGGAGCTCTACCTCAACGTCGTCGAAATGGGGGAGCGCGTGTACGGTGCCGAGGCGGCCTCGCAGGCGTATTTTCATACGTCCGCATCGGCGCTTTCGCCGTCACAGGCGGCGCTGCTCGCGGGCTGTCTGCCGAATCCTCGCGTCATGAGCCCCGCATCGCCGAACAAACGCCTGCGTTTTCGCCAGCGCATGGTCCTCTCACGTATGAAGCGCTGGGGCTACCTCTTCGAGAAGGAAGTGCTGACGGAGAAGAAGCCGGAGCCCGCCGCTCCCGCGACGGCGACGACGGCCACCGTCGACACGGCGTTGCAGCAGACACCGCCGACGGATACGGCGACGCCGGAGCCTGCGCCGGAACCGACATCGACGGATACAGCGCCACCGCCGACGGAGACCGTGCCGCCACCGGATACGACGACGACGTAATCCCGGAGCGCTGGCGTCTCGCCGGCTGGCTCGGCGGCGTCTCGCCGCTGAGGTTATCAGGTCAAGGTATCGAGTCTTGCCGTCCGGGGGCGAGACGCCAGCGCTCCGGCACGGCTCCCCGCTATGATGCCGGCCATGTTCGTTCTCTACGAGGTGCTGCTTTACCTCGTGCTGATTCTGGCGCTGCCGTACTTTCTCTTCGCGGGGGTGTTCCGCGGAAAGTACCTTGCCAATTTCCCGGAGCGGATGGGCTTCTATCGGACGCCGGCGGCGGCGCATGACCTCTGGATTCACGCGGTCTCGGTCGGGGAAACGCTGGCGGCGCGGCCCGTGGTCGACGAGATCCTGCGGCAGCGCCCGTCGACGACGATCGTGTTCACCACCACCACCATCACCGGGCAGGCGCAGGCGCGGCGGCTGTTTCCCGACGCCACCGTGACCTATTTCCCCTTCGACTTCGCCGCGAGCGTGAAGCGATTTCTGGGGCATCATCATCCCCGCGTGTTCGCCACGATGGAGACCGAGATCTGGCCGAACGCCACCCGCCTCTCCCGCGCACGAGGCCTTCGCCTGCTGCTCGCAAACGGGCGGATCTCCGACCGCTCCTTTCCACGCTATCGATGGCTGCGGCCGTTCGTCGCATCGGTGCTCCGGCAATACGACCGCATCCTGGCGCGCGAGGAGACTGACCGCGAGCGCTTCGTTGCCATCGGCGCGCCGGCGGCAATCGTCGAGACGAGCGGCAATGTGAAGTTCGATTACCTGCCCGATGACCGGCCTCTGGAGATCGCTAGCAGGTTGGAAGCGCTCATCGCCGGCCGCAAGGTCCTCGTGCTCGGCTCGACGATGGAGGGGGAGGATGAGGCGCTGATCGCGGAGCTGGGAGGCTTCATCGCTTCCCGGAATGCGTTCGTCATCATCGCGCCGCGCAAACCGGAGCGCTTCGAGATCGTCGCGGGACTGCTGGCAGCGGCGAAGGTCCGTTATGCACGCCGAACCGATTGGAACGAAGGGCCGGCCGACGCTCTGCTGCTCGACACCTTCGGCGAGCTTGCCAAGATCTATCACCTCGCCACCGCGGCGTTCATCGGCGGCAGTCTGGTGCGGACCGGCGGGCACAACCCGATCGAGCCGGCAGCGGCCGGGGTGCCGGTCTGCTTCGGCCCGCACATGTCCAACTTTCGCGAGATCGCGCGGGTCTTCCTGCGCGACGGCGGCGCGGTCGAGGCGGGCGATGCCGCAGGCGTCTTCACCTTCGCCGCGCGGATGCTCGGCGACGAGGCGGCCCGGCGTGCGATGAGCGAGCGCGCCCGGAAGACGGTCGAACAAAACCGCGGGGCGGCGGCGCGCACCGGCGCGCGCATCGTCGAATTACTGGCGTGACCACGCTCCTCAAACCGTTCGAGCTTCTCTGGCGCGGCGTGAACCGGCTGCGCCGCGCGCTCTACCGGCGCGGCCTCTTGAAGGGCAGGCGCCTGCCGCGGCCGGTGGTCTCGGTCGGCAACCTCGCCGCCGGCGGCGCCGGAAAGACGCCGGCCGTCATCACCATCGCCCGCTACCTGGCGAAGCGCGGCTTCCGCGTGGCCGTGGTGACGCGCGGCTATGGCCGTAACGAGAAGGTCTCCGGCATCGTCACATCCCTGGACGCCGCCCGCTTCGGCGATGAGCCGGTGCTGATGAAAAGCAAGCTGAAAAATGTCGATGTAATCGTCGGATCAAATCGATACGACAATGCACTACAGTTTCTCAATCAGAACGATTGCGATTTATTCGTGCTCGACGACGGCTTCCAGCACCTGCAGCTCGCGCGCGACGTCGACGTGGTCATCGACACCGCCGGCGGCGTGATGCGTGAAGGGCGCTCGGCGCTGGCCGATGCGGACTTCGTCATCCGGCGCAACCTCCGCATGGCCGTACCGGAGGGACTGGCCTCGAAACGCCTCTTTGCCTTCGCCGGGCTTGCCAATAACGATCAGTTCTTCGCGTCGCTGCGCGCTCTGGGGCTCACCGTCGCCGGCACGAAGGGCTTCCGCGATCACCATCGCTACACACCGGCCGACATCGCCGCGGTAAAAGCGGCCGCCAGGGACGCCGGTGCCGAGATCGTCGTCACGACGGAAAAAGACGCGGTCAAGCTCGATGACCGTGACATCATCCCCATCGCCGCGGAGATGATCGTCGAGCCCGAAGTACTCGAGGCGATCGCGGAGAGAATCAGTGGAGTAGTCGATTAGTGGATCAGTCGATTCGTGGCTCGGTCGGCGGCTACGGTCCGTACTGATCCACGAATCTGTTAACCCGCATTTCTCACACTCTCACGGGAATCGTCGGCACCCTGTTACTCGTCGAGAGCCCTTCTCCCCCAGCGCTTTTCAGCTGGGGGAGAAGGTGCCGAAGGCGGATGAGGGGGCGTTGGTTCTTGCCGAGCAGTGGACTATTTTCATGAATGGGCGTGGAACACTCATGAATACACTCAACTTCAGCGCGAGAACCGCCCCCTCATCCGCCTTCGGCACCTTCTCCCCCCGCAAGAAACCGCGGGGGGAGAAGGGCTCTCGACGAAGCGAGTCGCAAGTGGTTCAAGCAGACTGTGAGAAATGCGGGCTAATCTACTCGTCCACTAATCCACTGAATCCATGAGCCGCCGCCGCAAAAACGCGCTCCTGCAGCGTGTCGAATACGTTTTGTATCGGGCCGTTGTCCGCGCCGTCCGCGCGCGGTCCGATGAGTCGTTGCGGCGATGGGGAACACGTCTCGGCAACCTGGGGCGCCGCGTCCTGCGCGGCCGCGACCGGCTGGCCATGCGCAACCTCGCCGCGGCCTTTCCGGAAAAGAGCGAATCCGAGCGGCGGCATATCGCGGACGAATGCTGGCGCCATTTCGGCCGGGAGGCGCTGGCCACCGTCCGCATGCAGCACGTGCCGATCGAGGAGGTCCCCTCGCACTGCCGCTTCGTCAACGCGGAGGTCTTCGAAGAGGCCCAGGCCCGGGGCCGCGGCGTCGTCCTCCTCAGCGCGCATTACGGCGCGTGGGAGATCGCCGGGCTGGCCATCATGGCCCTGGTGAGGAACGTCAGCACCGTGGCCCGGCCGCTCGACAACGAGCTTCTGGAGCGCGATCTCGCTCGTTTGCGCGCCCGCACGGGGGCGGAAGTGGTCGACCGCAAGCGCGCGGCGCGCGTATTGCTCAAGGCACTCTCTCGGAATGGAGTCATCATCCTGCTTCCTGACCAGGCCGTGCAGCCGCGGGAGGGGATTCTTGTCCCGTTCCTGGGCCGTCCGGCGTGGACGACGGACGCACCGGCAAAGATGGCTTTGCGCCAGGAGTCAGAGATTGTGTTCGGTTTTTGCATTCCGGACGCAACCGGGCACCACCTCGAATTTGAGGAACCGATCAGGATCGATCAATTGGGCGAGGACGAGAAGAACGCCGAAGCGTTGACCACGCGCATCAACGACGTGATTTCCCGCCGCATCGCGGATCGACCGGAGTTATGGTTGTGGATGCACGACCGCTGGAAGGGGAACGCGTCGGGTGAGATCGAAGACGAAACAGATGGCCTGTGAAACAGTCGTAGTCGGCCTCAATTGGGTCGGGGACAACGTCCTCGCCCTCCCCACCTACCGGGCGCTTTATCACCGCTTCCGGAGCGAGGGGGGGATCACCGTGGCCGCTCCCCGCCACATCGCGTCGCTGCTCGCCTCGGCCGGCATCTTTCGCAATGTCATTTCCTGGAACGGCGATACGCGCGAGCGCATCCGCCTGCTGAAGGCCGGCCGCTTCCGCCGCGCGGTAATCCTCCCCAATTCGTTCCGCGCGGCCATGGTGGCCTTCGCCGCCGGCATCGGCGAGCGCTGGGGGTACGCCACCGATGCGCGCGGCATGCTGCTGACGCACGGCGTGCGCCGCGATCCGTCACGGGGACACCAGCTCGACGACTACACGACGCTGCTCGCGGCGATGAATGCCCCGCGCGTCGTCGACGAGATCCCGACCATGACCATCCCGCTGCACATACGGGAACGGGCCGGACGGCTTCTTCGCGACGCTGGTATCCGCCTCGACGAGCCGTTGTTCGGCCTGCACGCCGGCGGTCTTTACGGACGCGCCAAGCATTGGGGCGACGACCGCTACGGCGAGCTGGCCGAGCGGCTGCGCGGCGCCGGCTTCCCGGTGGTGTTGCTGACCAGTCCCGGAGAGAGACATCAGGCCGACACCATCTCCGCGGCCATCGGCGGGATACCGATCATCGGCGACGACGGCGACGTACTGCATCTGGCCGCCGCGATCTCGCATTGCTCGGTGGTGGTCACGAACGACAGCGGACCGCTGCATCTGGCCACGGCGCTGGCCGTCCCGTCCGTCTCGATCTTCGGTCCGACCGATCCCGACCGCACCGTGATTCCCGGCGCATCGCGCGTCGTCCGCAAACCGTTCGCCTGCCAGCCCTGCTACAAACGCGAGTGTCCGCTGATGCACCACGGCTGCATGAACGACATCACGGTCGACGACGTCTTCGCCGCCGCGGTAGGGCTGTTCAACGAGATCGACGGAAAGATCGAGACCGACGGCGCGGGGGCTGTGGCGTTCGGGAGTGAGTAGGGTCGCGCGGTCTCGCGGTTGCGGGGTCGCGCGGTATTTGGTTGCCGGGTTGCCGAGCCTTACCGCGAGACCCCGTAACCGCGAGACCGCGAGACCCCACCCCGCGCCCTATAATCGCCACGATGCCTGCTGACGACGAAGGCCGGCTGTACAAGATCGGCGAGGTCTGCAAGATCGCCGAGGTGCAGCCGTACGTGCTGCGGTACTGGGAGACGGAGTTTCCGCCGCTGGCGCCGAACAAGAGCGGCGGGGGACAGCGTCTCTACACCCGCCGCGAGATCGACGTCATCCTTCGCATCAAGCAGCTTCTCTACTCTGAGGGCTTCACCATCGCCGGCGCGAAGAAAAAGCTCGACCTCGAGATCGCCTCACCGGGCGGCGGTGAGGTTGCCGCGCCCGCCGCGCCGCCGTCGAAAGGCGTCACCAAAGCGCTCGGCGACGTGAAGCGGGAGCTGACGGCGATCTTGCGAATGCTCGATTCGTAGCTGCGCTTCGCGCGTTGTCTGCGCCTGCGGCGCGTTGTCGGTTGTCTGCGCGCTGCGGCGCGCGTGGTCAAAGCCGCGAACTGGACTTTGGACGTTACAGCGCCGAAACGCGGCGATAGCCGCAGACAACCGACAACGCGGCGAAGCCGCAGTTTACGTCGCCGGCTTATCCTTCTCCGGATCCGGTAGGTCTCCCGCCGGCGCGTCGGACGCCTTTTTCTCGGGAACTTTGAAACCGAGGTAGGTACCGGAGCTGATGCCCATCAGGCCGAGCAGGGTGGCGCTGAATTCAGGCATCTCCAGGTTCTTGTACACATTCCCGCAGAAGATCATGCCCAGCACGAGGGTCCAGACGAACATCTGGAAACGATGCAGGCTGATGCCGGTCGGGTCGCTCATGACGTCGTTCAGAAATCCTTGTGTTGTTCCTCCCGGCTCCTCCGGCTTCGGCGAGTCTTTCTTCTGATCGATCAGCGTTGCGGCCAGCGCGGTGCCGGCGCCGATCCCGATGAGAGCGAGCACCGACGCGGTGATGGTGTCCAGCTCGTCGGTGATCAGCCACATGAAGATGTAGGCCGCGACGACCAGGAAGAACCAGAACGACATCTGAAAAAGAGAGAGTGAATACGGCCGCTGACTCGGCACGGGATGGCTGCCGCCGCGGATGAGACTCGTGTTTCGGCAGAGGTAGACGAAGATCCCGAGCGCCAGGGCAAGGAGGCCCACGAACAGGATGAACTTCGCCTTGGGGACGATCTCCAGGTCGAATCCCGTGGCGATGCTCGGGATCGAGAACTGCTGATCCGATCCGACGCTTACCGTGATCTCACGGGTGAAGCCGTTGGGCTTGCCGAGCAGCGAGTGCCAGGCCACTTCGTCATCCTTTTGATCCTTGTCCCGCAGAAGGCGATAGCGGACATGCCCTTTCTCCTTATCGCAAGACTCCGCCTTGTCCGCTTTGATCGGCATTCCATCGAGGAAGAGGACGATGGCCTGGCAGTTGCCGTGGACCTGGTCCAGTAGCTTCCCAAAATTCTGGACGTGAACGGAGATGCGGTCGTCCAGTCCGGCCACGTTCGGGGTCTCTCTGAAATAGGAGTGGACGAAGTAGACCCGCGGCGGGCCCGCGTCATTAGGAATCTGTGGGTCGTTCGGCGGCTCCCAGGCAAGCACGGCCGTGGCCAGGAACAGCGAGAGAACCGCGACGATGGTCGATCGCATACGTACCTCGTTTCTGCCGGATTTGTGGACTGCAACGATTCTAAGACAAAGAGCCCGATACCGCTTCAACAGATTGCAACCGGCGGCGTAGGGGGGAACCATGAAGCGCATGCGAACCACCCAGGCCCTCCTTCTCACGCTCGCCACGCTCACCCTCGTTACCTGCTCGTCCGATTCGGACGACGCCGACCGCCGTCCGCGGAGCTATCCCAGAGGCGCCGACGGCGGCCGGGCCGGCATCGCCGCGCGCGCCGGCGCGGGCGACGGGCTGGACATGATGCCGCCCGCCGACTGGTGGCGCGACCCGCAGATCAGCGTCGCCGTCACGCTGACCCCCGATCAGCTCGCGTCGCTCGACAAGATCGGCCACGAGCAGAGTGAGGAGATCGCCAAGCTCGAACGGGACAGCATGGTCGCCGCGCGCGACCTGCGGTCCGTCGTCGACTCGAGCCAGCCGTCCGCCGACGACATCACCGGCGCGGGCCAGCGCCTGCGCGGCGTCCGCGACGCGCTGTTCGATCACCGCGTCCGGATGTTCGCCGCCGAGCGCACCCTTCTCACCCAGACGCAGTGGAACGCGCTGCAACAGGCTCTGGCCTCGCGCAACCGCCCGGAGCGCGACAATTCCGGATACGGACGACGCGGACGGGGCGGGATGGGCGGGCGGGGACGGTTCCCGGGATAGGCGCCTTCGGCGCGTTGTCGGTTGTCGGTTGGTTGCGCTGCGGCGCGTTGTCGGGAGCCTGAACACAGCCCGAGCGCCTCGGGCAACCGACGACCGATAACCGACAACGCGCGAAGCGCCTCCTCCGCAAGGCGATGCCTGGCTGCCGGCGTCGCGCGGCGGAGCGTTGCAACGATCCCTTCGCAGGGATCATCAGCGGGCGGCCAACAACCAACTCTGGAAACAGCACAGCCTTCAGCCCGTGCGTAATAATCGATTTTGGCAACAACAGAACATTATAATGTTCTGCAAGAACGAAAAATCATTCTTGCAGAACAGTATTGTGATCTGAAAGAGCGGGAATGGCCTCTTTTAGATCATTATACGGTTCCGAAAGAGCGAAAATCACCTCTTTCGGAACATGCGCGCGATCTGCGAGAACCAAAATCTGTTCTCGCAGAACTTTATAATGTTCTGCAAGAATGATTTTTCGTTCCGGCAGAACTTTATAATGTTCTGCAAGAATGATTTTTCGTTCCGGCAGAACTTTATAATGTTCTGCAAGAATGATTTTTGGTTCCTGCAGATCATTGCCGCGACCGGCGAGCCGAGGAGACTGCACCGACGGCAGCGTTTCAGGCGTTAACCGTTGCGATGTACCAATGATTCTCGAACGGGTCGATGACGAACGCTCCACGCTCGCCGTACGGTGCGTCGGCAGGCGGCCTGACCGACCGCGCGCCCGCGCGCAGGGCACGCTCGTAGGTGGCGTCGACGTCCGGCACGTAGATGTGGATGGCGGCCGGCATCGGCTGCGCGTCGTCATGCGCCTCCCCCAGCTCGATCATCGAATCGCCGATGCGCACTCCCGCGTGCGCGACCTCGCGGCCGGCCATCTCGGTCACATGCTCGACCGTTGCGCCGAACGCGTTCTCCAGGAAGGAGATGAGCGCCCTCGCCCCCCTCGCATGGAGGAACGGCGTGATCGTGAAGTATCCCTCGGGGCGCGGACCGACGCCCGGCTCTTTGCGCGGCTTGCTGCCGCTACCGCCAAACCGCCGCTGCAACTCCTCCTCGGACACGTTCTCCTGATGCGTGGCCAGGTACCAGATGTTGCCCCAGCGGTCCTTCACTCCCCCTTCGCGGTCGCCGTACGGCTGGTCCGTCAGCGGCTGCATGGCGGTGGCGCCGGCGGCAAGGGCGCGGGCGTAGGCGCCGTCGACGTCGTCGATGTAGACGTGCAGCGCCATCGGGAACGGCTTGAATTCGCCCTCGACGTCGCCCATCTCGATCATCGAGTCGCCAACGCGCACTTCCGCGTGCATCACCCTGTGGCCGTCGGGCGCCGGGTGGCGCGCCTTCAGCTCGGCTCCGAGGGTCTCCTGCAGGAAGGCGATCACGCCGTCGGTGCTCTCGGCGTTCAGATACGGCGTGATGGTGTGGAATCCGGTTTTCGTTGCTTCGGCAGTCATCGTAGTCATGTCATTCTCCAGTGCGGGCATCAGCTCCGCTTTCAGTTTCGATTTGAAATTCGGGTCGGGCAGATCGCGCAGATCGCCCGCGACGACGAGCAGTGTCGCCAGCTCCGGCTCGGCCAGCGCCAGTCCATCCCGCCGGCCGGCCAGGATGGCCTCGACCGCGTCGTCGAGCCGTTCGATCAGATCGCGCTCAGCCATGGTTCTCGACCATCTTTGCCCGCAACGTCTGCAGGCCCCTCCATTGAAGTTGCTTGACCGCTCCCTCGCTCCGGCCGATTGCCGAGGCGATCTCGCGGATGCTCCGCTCCTCACCGAACCGCATCACCAGCACGCGCCGTTGATCGCCCGGAAGCCGGTCGACGAACCGGAAGAGCGATGCCCGGCGCTCGATGTCCTCGATCTCGTGCGGCGCAGCGGTACTCACCGCGTCGCTGATCCGTTCCCTCGCCGTCCGCGCGAAGTGATCGGCGATCGCGTTGGCGGCGATGCGATAGAGCCACGCCGCGAACGGCACGCCGCGCCACTCGAACTTCTTCACATTCGCCAGCGCCTGGTGAAAAACCTCCGAGGTCACATCCTGGGCGATGGAACGATCGCGAACGCGGCGGATCACGAACGCCCACACCCTCCCGAAGTTCTCCTCGTACAACTCCGCGAACCGGCTCGGGTCGTTCTGTGCCGCCTCGATCAGCAGCCGCTCGTGATGTTCGTCCGCGGGATTCATGAATCGCTCATTAAACCGCCGAGGGGGCGAAAAGTTACGGTCCGCGGCGATAATCGCCGCCGTGAAGGCGCGGACATGGATTGGCTCGCCGCTCGTCCCGGCGATCGTCATCGCCGTCTGCTACATCATCTTTTTCGTTCAATTGCTCGACACCCGCCACGGCGACGTTTCCCTCTTCGTTATCGCCGGCGGAGAGAACGTCGATGCGTCAAAGGTCCCCGCCGGACTGACGGTGATTCCGAACATCGGCGGCTACGACGGCCTGACGTTCTACCGTCTGGCGCTCAATCCCTTTACACGCGAGCGGACGGCGCACGGGATCCGGCTGGACAATCCTCCCTATCGCCAGCAGCGCATCGGCTATCCGCTCATCGTCTGGACGCTCTCCCTCGGCCACGCCGCCTGGGTTCCGGCGTTGCTGGTCGCTGTGAACATCATCGCCGCCGCGGTGATGGCGGCCTTCGCCGGAGCCTTCGCGAAGAAGTTCGGGCTGCACGCGCTGTGGGGCGTGATCGTGCCGCTCTACCCCGGCTTCGTGCTGACGTTCTCGCGCGATCTGGCCGAGATCGTCGCGGCGTCGTTCGCCATGGGAGCCATCTGGGCGATCGCCTCGCGGCGAAACACGACGGCGGCCGTGCTGCTGACGTGCGCGGTGCTGACGCGCGAGACCACACTGCTCCTGCCCGTCGCGCTGGCCGCGGCATGGCTGATCGAGCGGCTGATGCACCGTGAGCGCCGCATCGGTGTCATCACCTTCGCGTTCCCGATCGCGGTCTACGTTTTCTGGCAGATCGTGCTGGCCGTGCAATGGGGTGTGACCCCGCTGCGCGCCGGAGCGCCGGACAGGTCGAGGCCATTCGTCGAGTTCGCACGTTTCCTGGCCGCCGCCTCCGCGCGACGGGACCACCAGCAGCGTCTCTACTTCCTCGAGAGCCTATTTCTGGCCGCGGTCGTCATCGTCATCGTGCTGGTGTGGAGACGTTCTCGGGCGCCGCTGGAGTGGCGGCTGGCCTGGCTCGGCTATCTGGCCATCTTCGCCATCCTGCCGCACACCATCTGGCTGGAGGACTTCGGGTTCCTGCGCATCTTCGCCGACCTCTTCCTCGTCAGCGCCGCCCTGATCATCCCCTCGTCCGCCCCCGCGCGCTGGTTCACGCTGCTCGTGACGGCCAACCTCTGGTACTACCTGGCCAAACACGTCGTGATGCTCTGGTGACGAACCCAACCGATAACTGACAGCCGACAAACGCGCGAAGCGCCTACCGGTAATGCTCCTTCAGCGCCTCCAGCTCGGCGACCGCTTTGCGGAGGATGTGAACGACCTTGTGGACCTCGTTGCCGTAGAGTTTCAGCTCGGCGTCGCAGTCAGACATGGCGTAGACCGCCTCGTCCTTCTCGAGGCGTTCGCGCTCGAAGCGAAGGCGCTCGGTCAGCTCCTCGATCTCGGAGATGAGGATGAAGTTGAGATCCTTCTCGCCGAGGTAGCGCTTGCACTGCGGGCAGTAGATCGAGCGGTCGTCGGTATTCTCGACGAGCTCGAAGACAAACTGCCGCTGGCACTGCGGACACTCGAAAACTTCGGGTAACACGATCTCATCCTCGCCCGCCGATTGTCGCACGAAACGGCGGGAAGGCCGGCCGGCGGCGGGCGGAATGAGGATGTTGACCGATGCGTTTCGCGCCGTGTAGCATCCACGCCCTGCCGCATCCTGGGAGATCGTTCAATGGTAGGACAAGCGGCTCTGAACCGCTCAATCGGGGTTCGACTCCCTGTCTCCCAGCCAGCGGGCACGGCCCGCAGCGTTGGTTGGCCCAGCCTCCGCCACCAGCTCTTCTGATCAAGCTCCATTCGCTAGCGTACTCCCAGCCAAGCCGCGTTCGCTGTCGCCGAAGACCATCCGCGCGCGCGGCACAGTACGAGCGCAGGCTATACTCGAGCTCTCAACACAAAGGAGCGCGTCATGACTAAGACGTCCCGCGTCGCCACTCTCGTGGCTCTGTTCTTTTCGCTCGTTCTCTACGCGCAGCAGGCTACGACGGTGCGTGGACGCGTGACGATCGCGTCGGACGGCGCGCCGCTGCCCGGCGTCACGGTCTCGATCGACGAGCTGAATCTCCGTACGGTCACCGATGCGGAGGGGAGGTATCAGATCCCGGTAACGTCCGGTCGGGCCGGCCAGACGGTGAAAGTCAGCGCAGCGCTGCAGGGCTTTCAGACACGCACCGCCACCGCCACTCTCGGTGCCGGCGAGGTCACGCTCGATTTCCCGTTGCGTGTTTCTTTCGGACAGGAGATCACCGTGGGATCGCGCGCCGTGAACGCGGAGGCCGAGAAAGCGGTGCCGGTCGACATCATCACGCACGCCCAGATCGAGTCGGCGCCGTCGACGGAGACGAATCAGATCATCCAAAAGGTCGCGCCTTCGTTCAACTTCCCGCGGCCGACGCTCTCCGACGGCACGGACAGCGTCCGCCCGGCGACCTTGCGCGGGCTCGGTCCCGATCAGGTGCTGGTGATGGTGAACGGCAAACGCCGGCACGTCGCCGCGCTCGTGAACGTCAATGGCACCGTCGGTCGCGGTTCGGCCGGTGTCGATCTCAATGCCATTCCCGCCTCGGCCATCGACAGCGTCGAGATTCTTCGAGACGGCGCGGCTGCCCAGTACGGATCGGATGCCATCGCCGGCGTGCTCAATCTGGTGTTGAAGTCCGACGCTCAGCCTCTGAAGCTGGACGTGAAAGGCGGCTCGACCACTCACAGCGACGGTCAGATGTTGGACTCGAATCTCAGCGGCGGGTGGAACGTCGGCCGCGGCGCAGTGTTCGCCACCGTCGAGTATCGCGACCGGAACCAGACGAATCGTGCGCTCAACGATCCACGCGATCAGATCGTCAAGGGCGATGCCGGCAACAATGCCGTGGCCCAGCCGAACACCCATTGGGGTGACGCATACGAGCGCGACCTCATGTCGCTGGTGAACCTGAATCTCCCCATCAGTCAGGACGGCAAGCAGGTCTTGTATGCGTTTGGCACGTACGATCTGCGCCATGGATCGGCGGGCGGGAACTATCGCCGCGCGCTCGACGCCACGGATTGGCCGCAGATTTATCCTCTCGGCTTCTTGCCGCTGATCGAGCCGCGCATCAAAGATCAGGCCCTGACCGGAGGCGCGCGGGGGGAGGTTGGCTCCTGGTTCTATGACGCCAGCGCCGGCTACGGCCGCAATAAGATGGACTTCTACGTCCGAAACTCGCTGAATGTATCGCTGGGTCCGACGATGCCTCCGAACCAGACGTCGTTCTACGCCGGCGCGTTGGGTGATCGTCAACTCACCACCAACGTGGACTTTTCGAGAGGCTTCAATCTGGGACTGGCCGGTCCGATCAACGTGGCCGCGGGCGTGGAATACCGCCGCGAGGGCTACCAGGTCATTGCCGGCGAGCCGGCTTCCTACATCGACGGCGGTCACCTCAGCCAGACCGGCGCCAAGGCTGCGCCGGGCTCGCAGGTGTTCCCCGGTTTCCGTCCTTCCAATGAAGTTGACGCTTCGCGAAACAGCAAGGCTGTTTACATCGACACCGAAGGGGACGTGCTGTCGAAGCTCCGGGTCGGCATCGCCGCGCGTCATGAGAACTTCAGCGACTTCGGCGGCACGACGAACGAGAAGTTGACGCTCCGCTACACGCCGGCCAAGCCGCTGATTCTGCGCGGAGCGGTGAGCACCGGGTTCCGCGCGCCGTCGCTCGGTCAGTCGTGGTTCTCGGCGACGAGCACGAACTTCGTTCGCAGCACGATCACCGGGAATGTCGAGCCGTTCGACGTATTGACCGCTCCGGTGAGCAGCCCGGTGGCAGTGGCATTAGGCGCAACGCCGTTACGTCCGGAGACGTCTCGGAATTACAGCGGCGGCGTCGTGTGGCAGCCGCTGTCGAGCCTGGAGATGACGGCCGACTATTTCCACATCGACATCAAGCATCGCATCGTGTTGTCCGGGAACTTCACGCAGGCCCAGGTACAGCCGATCCTCCAGCCCTTCGGCGCGACCGGTGCGCGTTTCTTCACCAACGCAATCGACACTCGCACGAATGGCTACGATCTCGTCGTCAACCATCAGCAACCCCTGCTGAACGGCCGCATCGATCTTTCGGCAGCGTACAGCAACAACAAGACGCGGATCGTCGACATCGCGCCGACCCCGCCGCAGTTGACCGGCCTGGGAGCCGTGTTGTTCGATCGCGGCGAACAGCGCCGGACCGAATGCGGTCAGCCGCGCGACAACACCCGCCTCATGGAAAGCTACAACCAGGGCGCCGTGAACATCACGGTCAGAGAGAGCCGTTACGGGAGTTTCTGCAGCGCGACAATCAATCCGGTCGACGATCAGACGTATTCACCAAAATGGCTTACGGATCTAGAGATGTCCTACCGCTGGCACAGATACACGTTCGCGCTCGGAGCGGAGAATCTGTTCGATACATTTCCCGACAGAAACCTGCGGGCCGGCACTCCGTCGGGCTCCGCGCAGGTGGGAAGCGCCGGCGTGTTTCTGTATCCGATCAACTCACCGTTCGGGATGAACGGACGGTTCGTGTATACGCGGGTGAACTATAGCTTCTGACCGGCACGGCGGTTCGAATACCGTCGAATCCTCCCAGCCAGCCGCCACTGGCGGCCGCGTCGGTTGGCCAAGCTTCGGCCGACCGTTCTTCTGATCACCACGTTGGCGAGCACCGCGGCTCGAATACCGTTGAGTCCTCCCGAGCCATCCCTCGGCCGGCGGCGAATCGTATTTCGCAAAGGGGCCACTAACGTGATCGACCTGCTCGACGTCCAAGCATGTGACTTAGCGATTGCCGGCCTGTCTCTTGACGGCGCGCCGGAGCGCACAGAAAGGAGTTGTCATGTCTCGACACACTAATTTGGCTGCCTGGGTCGTCGTCGCCGCGTTTATTTGGCCGCTGACGTATGTCGCGGCGGCCACGACGCACGCCGGGAGCGCTGAGGCGACGAACGGCGTCATCAGCCGCTACCTCATCGTGCACGGGGACTCGATGAGCGGGTCTTGGGATCAGAGCAAAGAGTTGCGTCACCAATTCGGGGATCGCTTCGCCTGGTTCCGCAAGGACGGTTACGAGTACGTCGTCACCGATTCCTCCGTCATGGACGAGCTCGATCGGGCGATGGAGCCGCAGAAGAACGCGAACCGGATGCAATCGGGAGTGAATCGCGAACAACAGCGCGTCAACGAGATGCAGGCGCACGTGAACGCGCATCAACACGACGTCAATGCGATGCAGACGCAGGTGAATGAGCACCAGTCCGGTGTCGATCAGGAGATGGTCAGCCGGAAGCAGTCCGATGTGAACGCGGAACAGGCGGACGTGAATGCCGAACAAGCGAAGGTGAACGCCATGCAGGAGAAGGTGAACGACGAGCAGCACCGCGTTTCGGCTGAGCTCAGCCGCAGAGTGCAGGAAATTTTTAACTCCGCGTTGCAGAGTGGAGTCGCGAGGAAGCTGCGATAGGCACCCCAAACTTCGAGCGAGCCTCATCTGCGCGGCGACGATTGATGCGTACTAATCTCGAGCAGCGAGCGCCGCGGTTCGAATACCGTCCACTAATTCCCAGCCAACTTCTGCACGCAACGGACGGTCACCGACGAATCGACGTTCAGCCCGTATACTCTAAAGCCCATGGTCCGCCCGGTGTTTTCGCTGCTTCTCTGTCTATTTGTTTCCTTGGCAGCGCATGCGGCGACGCATGTCTGGACCGGTGCCGCCGATGATCACTTTGCAAACGCTTCGAATTGGATCGGTGGCTCGCCGGTGGGTGATCCGTCTGCGGCGATTTCGTTTCCAGCGTCGGGCCGTCCAGCGGCTACGAACGACCTGAATGGTCTCACGGTCCAATCGATCGCATTCTCCGCGGGCGGGTTCACGATCAGCGGCAACCCCATCACGCTTGCCGCGAACGCAACGGTGATCGACACGTCGCAGGGTACAAACACGATCTCGTGCAACCTCGCGCTCGCGGGAGACATCGCTGTAGCAGTGAACGGCAGCATCTATGACGCCAAAGGGCTCACCCTCTCGGGCGTGATCAGTGGCCCAGGCGGCGTCACGCTGCGCAGCGGTGGACATCTCATCTACGCGGGCTCGCAGCCGAACAGCTACAGCTGATTGACGCGGGTTCTCTACGGCGAGTTGCAGTTGAAGAAATTGGCGAACGTCACCGCGATCGCCGGCGATCTCTCTATCGAAGACAACGGCGTCAACTATGAGTACGGTTATCTCAGCGTCTTCAATGACGAGCAGATCGCGAATAGCTCCCATGTGACGATCGGACGTCTTGCGACATTCGGCTGTGCCGCAACGCAGACTCTCGGTCCGGTGACACTCCTGCGCGGCGCACAGTTGCAAACGGCAGCGGTGAACGGCAACGCGTTGACGGGAACGGTCATCTTTGCAGGCGACATCGAGCTCGCCGGCACGGCGCAGGCCGACATCCACACGAGTGGCAGGTTCCTGTTGCAGGGCATCCGCACCATCAGCGCGACCTCAGGTTACGGCGTCTGGAGTGACTTCAGCGGTCCCGGGCAGAAGACTGCCGGCGGGGGAATCATCCTCAACGGCGGTGCCGACGGCGACGGCACATTCAGCACGGTGCTCGATTTCACGCAGGCCACCTACGACGGCTCAACCACGATCAACGGTGGAGGCGTCAGAGTCGACGCACCACGGTCTGCCGTCGATCTGCGGAATGGAACGTACTCCGGTCACTGCAAATCGCTCACAGCGGAAGGCGGCGTGCTCAATCTTCACAGCTATCTCGGTGGCGTGGCGTCGGACGGTGACGTGAAGCTTTCTCCGTCGGTCATCGTGGCGTACGAGGTGGGCACCCCGATGAAGATGAACGGTGCGCTCGACCTCGGCGGTGCGAACCTGCGAATCGATACCAACCCGGCGTTCAACTACGGCACGGTGTACAAGGTCGTCGACAACACCAGCACGAGCCCGGTGACCGGCAGGTTCGCGAATCTTCCTGAAGGAGCACTGATCGCCAATCGCTACAAGATCTCCTACACGGGCGGCGACGGAAACGACGTTACATTCACCGACGTTGGACTGGTTACCTCGAACGTATCGTGGACGCTGTCGCCGTTTTACCCGCAGATCGGCACGCCGATCGATTTCACCGCCACGGTGAGCGCGTTCCCGCTGACGCCGACCGGCACAGTCACGTTCTCTGTAGATGCAACGGTGCTCGGCACCGCGCCTATGACCAACGGCGTCGCGAAACTGACCGCCGGCGCGTCGCTGCCGCGCGGTCACTACCTGGTCACGGCCGCATACAGCGGTGACTCGCGCGTTGCGCCGGCGACGAGCACCGGCGGGAATCTGTACGTCGTCGCCCCTACGCCAACGCTAACTTCGATCGAGCCGTCGACGATCACCGCCGGAGTGAAGAGGACGCTGACCGTTCACGGAACCAACTTCGTCGATGGCAGCTACGTGTTGTTTTCCTCGTTCGGATCCGCCGCGAAATTCGTCTCACCAACCGAGCTGCACGTCGACTACACGCCGTTTGCATCCGAGTCCGACTATCAAGTCGACGCGTGGGTGAGTCAGCCGGATCCCTACGGCACACAGCAATCGGCGCACCTGAAGTTGGACGTCACCGGCGTGAAGAAGCCGCCATCGCCGTTGGCGTTTGCCAGCGATCTGACGTCGACAGTGACGGGAGTGACGCCGGGTGGGATGACATTCTGGTTCGCCGTGGCGCGCACTGGAAATATCCTCTACAACATCGAAACCATTGTGAACGACGCCGATCACGACGGCAGCGTTACGCTGCCATTTCCCTTCAGGGTCACCACATTGCCGCCATTCGGTATCTGGCTCGTCGCTGATCTCAGCGCGCACACGATCGTCTCCGATAATCCAAGCCGCACGGCACTCGATGCATCGCCATTCCCATCGAAAGCTTTCCTGCGCGATGGCGATGGGAATTACACGCACATTCAGATCCCTGGGGGCGGCTCCCTCCCATCGAAATTCGCGTGGGCGCGCCCGGGCATCGGCGCATGGATCGCGATCATGGCCGACACCGCCCTTGTCGATGAAGACGGCGGTCCGAACGGGCGCGTCACGTTCGAAACGGGGGCGATGAAGCAGGCTATCGGCACGACCGCACCTCCGCCGGCCAACGGAATTCAGGCAGGCGATATGTTCCTGGGCATCGACGGTTTCGGACAGGCATGGTGGGGTGATGCAGTCGACGTTCATCTGTCCGAGTCGAACGGACCGGGCACGCTCGGATTCGCCGTTGCGTCGACGTCTGCGCTCGAAAACTCCGGCAGCGCGAAGATTCTCGTCGAGCGTACGGAAGGAACCGACGGTGCGGTTACCGTGCGGTATGCGACGGCAGACGGCACTGCAATCGCCGGTAGGGACTACATCGCACAGAATGGAACGCTGACATTGGGTCCAGGCGAGATATTCAAGACCATCTCCGTTCCGCTGGTCGACAATCAAACATACGGCGGCGGCGGTCAGTTCAGCGTGAATCTGTCGAACCCTGCCGGCGCGTCCATTGGAGTTGCGACGAACAAGGTCAATATCACTGATGACGAACCTCCCCCGGTGTTGTCGCTGCAGTTGCCGTCGACATCCGTTCCCGAAGGGAATGCCGGGCTGGTCGGGATTCCCATCACCGTCAAGCTGACCGACACGACGACCTTGCCGGTGACGGTGAACTGGTATTTCAGCGAGGTGCAGTTCGGCGCCGCGCACACCGGCGAACTTCAGTTCGCGCCGGGCGAGACGCAAAAGACATTCACCGCCTCGTACACCGCGAACACCATCCCGGAGCCGAACCGCATCCTGAACCTGCATCTCTGGAATCCGCAAAATGCCACCGCTTCGACAGATTCGGTAACCATAACAATCGTCGACGACGACTTCGCTGGTGTTTCCGTCGCCGACGCGTCCGTTGTCGAGGATGCAGGGAAAGTCATCGTGCCGCTGCAACTCTCGCGTGCTTCGCAGAAGCCGGTCACCGTCACGTACGAAACGCGCAATGGAACCGCGGTCGCCGGCGTCGACTACGTTGCGACGAGCGGCACGATCACGGTCGGCCAGGGTTCGTCGATCACGATTCCAATTCTCAACGACACCATCCACGAGCCACTCAAGGCGTTCGAGGTCGTGCTCACGTCGGTGAACGGCGGAGTGCTCGACCGCTCCGTTGCTGCCGTGATCATTGTCGACGACGACGCAGATGCGCCTCCACCTCCGTCGTCCCCGCGTCGGCGAAGCGTACGGCATTGAAAAGAATGGCGAACCGTTGCCGAGAGGGAAGACATCGCGGCGACGCTCCGTTCAGGGGGAGTGTCTCGATTCCGATACGAGGAATTCGCTGCTGCTCCCGAGTTGCGGTGTCACGTTCTTGCGTACTGGCGATTCGACTGTGACCGTTCTTCGAAATGACCTTGAAGCGGAAGTGACGGAATCCGCGGCTCCAAGAGAGGAGCAACTTCGGTCCCGCCGTCCTTTTTCTGCCAAAACTACGGTCCAATAGTCACTGTTCGAACGCCCGCGAAAGCGCTACGAGCGCCCGGCGAATCCGATTCCCAGCAGGTCGTCGTCGTCGGGCCTGGGCTTCACGTCCGGCCGCGGAGCGCGGGCGACGGCGTGGTCCGGCAAGTCGCTTTGGACCGAGACGTCCATGCCGACGAGCGCGTGGGCACCGACCCGGCGGCCCTCGCCGATGCTCGCATTCACGCCAACCCACGCTTCGGTCGCGATCACGGAGTGGCCGGCAAGGATGATGTGCGCGGTCAGGCTGGCATTTCTCTCGATGCGCACGTTATGGCCCACGCAGACGTAGTCACCGAGCTTCGCGTAGTCCTCGACGATCGTCGGCAGGATCGTGCCTGCAGCCACTGACGCCAGCGGGCCGATGGCGACGTGGGCGCCGATGATCACGCCGCCGAGGTGGGGCATGCGCGTCTTGCTGTCCTTTTCGTCGCGAACGAAGCCGTAGCCATCGTGGCCGAGGACGCTGTTGGCGTGGATGACGCTCTCCTCGCCGATGGTGACGCGCGGGTGCAGTCGCACGCCCGAGCGGATGATCGATCCACGTCCGATCCGGACGTCCGGACCGATCATGCAGAACGGCTCGATGAGAACGCCGTCGCCGATCTCCACGTCGCCTTCGATCACGGCGAGCGGCGAGATGACCGCGTTCGGCGCGACGTCGCGGACCGTCACGAGCGGCGGCTGACGACACTCCGACCGGATGAATTCCAGGACGCGGGAGATGGCGGCGCGCGGATCGGAGGACTCGATCACAACGCAATCGCTATCGAGTGTGAAGCCCTTCCGCGCGATGACGATGCACCCGCGCCGCGTGGCGAGAGAATCGCGAACGGCATCCGGCACCACCTTGTAGTTGACGAAGAAGAGGCAGCGGTCCTCGGCCGTGTCGAGCGTGGCCACGCCATCGACAACACGCTCGCCGTCTCCCGGCGCTCCGATCGCGCGGCGGATTTCCTGCTCGCAAAGCGTCGCTCGAATCACGTCAAACGCCCTCGGTGCACCGGCGCTCGTAGTAGGCGGCGAGGGCATCGACGAATGCGTCGTAGCGATCGGTCACTGCCTGCACCTCGCGCGACTCGAATTCGCGGATCATGGCAACGTAGTCGTCCTGGGGATGCAGCCACGAATGCGGATGCGCGAGCAGGCAGAGATTGCGGTTCTCCTCGAGCGCGGTCTCGAAGGTGAACTGCCGCCACATCATCGCGCTGTCGCTGACATAGAGCAGGCCGTGCTCGCGGATCACCGCGCGGGCGTCGATACACGGGGCGTGTCCGGCGGGCAGCGTCACCGTGGCGACGCCGGCATTGACGACATCGTGTTGTGAAAACGACCGGATGGGCGCGCCGATGAGCGTGCTCAGAATCTGCAGCCGGAACGCCACCTCCTCGCCGATGTCGTCATGGACCGCGTTCCCGATGGCGAAGTGCAAGCCGATCTCGTGTCCGAGCTCGTGAATGCGGCGGAGCTGGCGGATCAGGCCGGGTTGCAGCGGGTTGTAGAACTGGCCGTCGACGAGCACGTGAAACGTCGACGTCACTCCGGCTGCGTGCTCGAGCTCCGCCATTTCCAGGGAGTGATACGGCGCGAAGTCAATGTCGTGACGCAGCACGATGTAGCGTTCCGGCAGCGCCGAAGCGGATAAGAAGTCGCGAAATTGCACGAACGAAAAGCCGCGCCTCTTCGCATGAACGAGGAAGCGGATGTAGAGATCGTGCGACAAACGACTGAGCACGAATCGAGGTGGCGTACGCATCAGACGCTCCGGTTGCACCATTCTCGCGACTCCCGCAGACACGACTTGCCGAAAGTTACCGCGTTTCCGGGATCGTATGCCAGGGCTACTTCGTCAGCACACGAGCACGGCGGTTCGATACTCTCCAGCACTCCCAGCCAAGCGGGCTCTTTCCTTCATCTTCGCGAGCGCGTACGGCTTTCTCATTGTTACGCTGAACTTTCCGTCGCTCATGGTGCAGTTCGATAGCAGCGTTCGTTGAGTTCTGCCGGAACTTGACTTCTTTATGGCCGAGGGTCATCTTGCCAACCTCGGGAGGCGGCCTGTGAAACGAGTTTTCCTGTCGCACAGCTTCGCAATGGCGGACCGCGCATTGGTCACATATGTAGAGTCACTCCTGCGCAGTCATGGAGTCATTGCCGTTAATGGCAAAGTCGCGGGCGGGGGCCAACTCACGCCTGAGATCGCGCGGCTAATCGAAAGCTGCGATGCACTGATTGCTCTGTTGACGCAGCGACAGGGCGAGCCGCCGGGTACGACGCACCCGTGGGTTCTTCAGGAATTCGCCCACGCGCGGCTTCAGCAGAAGCGGGCGATCGGCGTCTACCAGTCGGGCGTCCCCCAGATGGCCTCCGACATCGGATTCGAGCGCATCGACTATGCACCGGCCGATCCGCTGCCCGCGTTCACCCACCTTTCGGAAACGATCGGCGAGTGGAAGAGAGCCGCAGGACGGCTGCTGAAGGTGATGGTCATGCCGAACGAGGTGGCGCAAATGATGGGTGCGCGTGCCGATCAGGTTCGATGTGAAGCCCGTTTCCTGATCGAGGGAAACGACACGCAGTGGCAACCGGCGCAGCTTCGCCGCGAAGTGGGCGGCGTCTTCGTCTTCCTTCGCGTGCCGGAAGACGTGGAGGCGGTCCAGATCCGCATGGATGGACCCGCGGCTGTGGAAACACCCTATGCCCCATTGTGGCCGACGCTGCAGTTCGAGAGGCGCAACTGACAGGAGGCCATCATGGTCGTGCGTGTCGATTCCACTCTCAGCCTGGTTAATGATTCGCAGCCTCATAGTGAGGGGTGGTGGAAATGGTCGGTGTGGGTGGAAGGCTCACCGGAGGATCTGGCCGAAATCGAAAGCGTAACCTACCGCCTGCATCCCACCTTCCCTAACCCGGTCGTGCACGTTACCAATGCATCGACGAAATTCCGCTTGACGTCGGCGGGATGGGGCGAGTTCGCGATCGCCGCGGACGTGAAGATGCTGGACGGACGCAACGTCCGACTCGAGCGGTGGCTGGAGCTCGGCGATGCGGCGAAAAACAAGAACGACCTTCTCGCCGAGAAGCGGCGTCCCTCGGTGTTCCTGACCTACAGCATCGCCGACAAGGAAATCGTCGCTGCGTTGTCCGAAACACTCGAGCAGCAGGGGATCGACGTCCTCACTGCGGATCAGCTGGTCGAAACCACCGAGGAGATCGAGCCGCAGTTCGAGAAACACCTGCAGCACACCGATGCCGTCATCGCCCTCTTCTCGAATCCACCGAGCCGCTGGGTCGAGCAGGAAGCGGAGACCGCGCATCGGAAAGGCACCTACGTCGTTCCGGTCGTCGTCGGCGGCGCGAAGGTGTCCAGCAAGCTTTCCGGTATTCTGCGCTTCGAGCTGGCCGACAAGAAATTCGTAGACGGTCTCGCGCTACAGATCGCCGCACGCGTCAAAGATCACGCCATCCCCGAGGAATCATAGGAGGAGCCATTGAGAGATCCTTCAAAGTGGGGCGCGCTCGTCGAGCGGTATCGGCCGAAGCCGCAACGGAAGATGCTCGCTCTCGATGGCGGCGGCATCCGCGGCGTTCTGACGCTCTCGTTTCTGAAGAGAATCGAGCAGATCGTCGGCAAGCCACTGCATGAGTACTTCGACTACATCGCCGGAACGAGCACCGGAGCCATCATCGCCGCCGGTCTGGCATGCGGGCACAGCGTCGACAAGTTGATCGATTTCTACAAGAGCTTCGGTCCCGCGATGTTCCAGCGGTCGCGCTACCTCGAACGTCTGCGCAGTCTCTACCAGAACGGTGCCCTGGAGAAGGAGCTCAAGGAGACGTTCGGCCAGAGCACGGACCTGCGGCTGGAGGGAGTCCAGAACGGCGAGGGAGTCAAGAACGGGAAGCTGAAAACGCTCCTGCTGGTGGTCACGAAGAACGTCACCACCGATTCGCCGTGGCCGATCAGCAGCAATCCGGAGGCGGTGTACAACGATCCGTTCCGGACGGACAGCAACCTGAACATGCGTCTCTGGCAGCTGATTCGGGCGAGTACCGCCGCGCCGGTGTACTTCCCGCCCGAGGTGATCGCCTTCGATCCCAAGGACGCGACGAAGGAGTTCGTGTTCGTCGACGGCGGCGTCACGCCCTACAACAATCCGGCATTTCTCCTCTATCGCTTCGCTACGGAGCCTGACTACAACCTCCAGTGGGAGGCGGGCGAAGACAAGTTACTGCTGATTTCAGTCGGAACCGGCGCAGCGCCCGAGCTCGGTCCCACGGCCGACGACCCGCACGTCAACCTTCTGGCGACGGGCCTCGGCATTCCGGCGGCGCTGATGTACGCGTCACTCGTCGATCAGGACATCAACTGCCGCGCTGTCGGACGCTGCGCTTACGGAGACGAGATCGACCGCGAGCTGCTTGACATGATTCCACGAGAGGGCGACGCGGCCGGCAGTTACAAGCAGCGCAAGAGCAGGCCTCCTATCCCGCTCTCGAAAAACCTCAGCCGCCGGTTTCTCTATGCCCGTTACAATGTGGAGCTGAGCACTACCAACCTTCACGCGCTCGGATTCGGCCACATCGATCCCAAAGACGTGCAGAAGCTCGACAACGCCACGAGCGACAACATCAATACATTGCTTGCGATCGGCGACGTCTCGGCCAGACAAATCGACAAAGCCCATTTCGGGCCGTTCCTCTGATCATGCGCGCCTTCATCGTTCGTCCGTTCAACGCACGCAATGGCATCGATTTCAATCGCGTGCAGAAAGAGCTCATCGATCCGGCGCTGCAACAGGCAGGTATCGCCGGCGACACGACGCAGCAGTTCGTCGAGGCCGGAAATATCCGCGTGGACATGTTTGAGCAGCTTCTGCTCGCCGACCTGGTCATCGCCGACATCTCCGTGCACAACGCGAACGTGTTTTATGAGCTCGGGATCCGGCACGCGCTGCGATCGAGACAGACAATTCTCATGCGCGCCCGAGTATCGAAGCCGCGCGCCGAGCGGACCGCGGACGACGAGGTGCCGTTCGATCTGCGCACGGACCGCTACCTCGAATACGATCATACGAATCCTGCGGCATCGCTTTTGGACCTCGTCACAGCACTGGCGGACACGAAGGCGGGCGAGCGCAAAGACAGTCCGGTCTTCCTATCGCTGCCGACGCTCGCCGAACAGGACCGGTCGCGCTTCTCGCCTGTTCCGGCCATGTTTTTTGAAGAAGCGGAGCGCGCCGCCGCGGCGAAGAACGTCGCGCACCTCGGCCTCCTCGCTGCCGAGGCGGCGGGGTTCACGTGGGAAGTGGAGGGCTGGCGACGAGTGGGCAGGATGCTGTTCAAAACGAGCGCGTGGCCCTCCGCGTTGCGGACGCTCGAACGGATTCGCGCGATCGACGCGAATGATGTGGAAGCCAACCTGTGGCTCGGCACAGTCTATCAGCGCCTCGACGATTTGACGTTGTCCGATCAGGCGTTGAGTCGCGTCCTGCGCAATCCTGCGGCCACACGCCGTCATCAATCGGAAGCGTGGGCACTGCGAGGCAGCAACGAGAAACTGTTGTGGGTGCAATCGTGGAAGGATCTTGAGCCGGCCCAGCGCGGAGAGGCCGCATTGCGCTCGCCATATCTCGACGCGGCATTCAAGAGTTACGAGAAGGCATTCAGTCTCGACTTGAATTCATTCTATCCAGGTCTCGTAGCCTTGTCGCTGTTGACGATGCGCATAGAGCTCATCGACCGCTATCCGTCGATTCTGAGCGAGGAATTCGATGACCCGGCCGAAGAGAAAGTCGCCAGAATCAAGCTCGAGCGCGCGCTCGCGGCATTAGCCGGCGCGGTGCGCCTCGCGCTCGAGGGAAACGCGGAAGACGAGTGGTATCCGATGGGAGCGGCGGACTACGAGTTCATCACGGCCGGAAAACCGGCGAAGGCCGTGGCCGCATACCGAAAGGCGTTGAAGGGCGAGAAGCAGTTCCACTCCGCATCCGCTCGTCGGCACCTGAAGATCTTCGTTGACCTCGAGCTCAAAGCAGATCGTATCGACAAGTGCATCGCGCTCTTCGCCGAGGACGTGCCGCTGGATCCACGGCCTGGGCATATCGTCGTCTTCACCGGCCACCGCGTGGACAAGTCGGACAGGAATCCGCCGCGATTTCCGGGGGCGTGCGTGGAAGCCGCGCGGGATGCAATTCGCAAACGTCTGGCCGCGCTGCGACCGACCCTCGGCATCGCCGCGGCGGCAAGCGGCGGCGACATCCTCTTCCATGAGGCCTGCGCCGATCTCGGAATTCCGACCGAGGTCCTCCTCGTCATGCCCCCGCAGAATTTTGTCAACGAATCGGTCGCCGACGGAGGCCAGCACTGGGTGGATGCGTTCTGGAATCTGGTTAACAAGAAGAAAGACGAGGGCCGATTCAAACAGCTCGGCGACCAGGACGAACTGCCCGCGTGGCTGAAACGGAAGTATCAATATAGCATCTGGAATCGCGCCAACCTCTGGACTCTCGAGTACGCACTCAGCAAGATGCCCGAGCGCCTGACGGTGATGGCGCTCTGGAACGGAAAAGAAGGCGATGGCCCCGGCGGCACGAAGGATCTGCTGACCATTGGCAAAGAGCTCGGCGCGACTGCGGCCGTGATCGACACAAACGAGATCTGCCGGTGACCACCTATTCCTCGCCTACCGAAATCGGCGGGATCTCCCAGCCAGCATGAGCCCCGGCCGTGCGGACCCCCGTCAGCCCCGGCGTGCTGCCTCGATGGTGGCGACGTCGATCTTCTTCATCGGCATCATCGCTTCGAAGACACGCTTTGCCTCATCGCCACCAGCGGCGAGCGCGTCGGTCAGCACGCGCGGGGTGATCTGCCAGGAGAGGCCCCAGCGGTCCTTGCACCAGCCACATTGGCTTTCCTCTCCCCCATTGCTGACGATCGCGTTCCAGTAACGGTCCGTCTCTTCCTGATCGTCCGTGGCGATCTGGAACGAGAAGGCCTCGCTGTGCTTGAACTCCGGGCCGCCGTTGAGACCGAGACAGGGAATGCCCAGAACGGTGAACTCCACCGTCAGCACATTGCCCGCCTTGCCGCCCGGGTAGTCACCGGGCGCCTTGTGAACAGCGGTCACTTCACTACCCGGAAAGGTGGCGGCATAGAAGCGCGCCGCGTCGACCGCGTCCTTGTCGAACCAGAGACAAATCGTGTTCTTTGGCTTCATGTTCGTGTGCTCCCTTGTGCTCGACCATGGCGACCGCCAGGTCTCCGCGGTGAACGTGTTGGGCCAATAGCCATCTCATCACCGCGCGGATGTCGTCATCTGGCATTGCCACATGGCTTTGTCGAGTGCATGCAAGTTTCGGACAGAGGACGCGACCGATACCTTGGGATCGTGAAGCGAATCCTCGTCGCGCAACTTCTTGACCGCGGCGCGCACGTCCGCGCCTTGACCCGAGATCCACATCGCGCCACGCTGCCACGCGAGGTCGAATTGATTCGCGGAGATCTCACGGCCCCGGAGACGATGGACGTTCTTCACAACTCTCGGTTAACCACCGCGAGCAACTCGGATTGGTGAGATCTTTCGGTCAGGTGATCGCTCTCCAACGCATTGCGCGACGGCACTCACGAGAAATGTATTTAGGCTGACCCCCTCGCGCTCGGCATATCTGCTCGCTTTGCGGTGCAGAGACTTCGGAAGGCGAAGGACAACCTTCCCGCTGAAGTCCGGAGCTGCCGCGAGCGGCTCCGGCACTGTTTGGCCGGCTTCAATCACCGCCTCCAGCCATCCCCGAGCCGCGTCGTCCAGATTTGCATACGCTTCTTCCAGGGTCTCGCCTTGCGTCACACATCCGGAAAACTCGACAACCTCAGCCGTAAACCCGCCCTCAGGAGCCGGTGTGATCACTCGCGCATAGGGTCGCTTCAGCACTTCGTCGATGTTAACCATCTGCTCTTCCTCCTTCGATCAACCAACGGGTTCAGCCAATCGTTCTCAGCTCTTCAGCCGTCTTCCTCTACTCGGACTTCCCACAAAGCAAGATCTTCCTCAAGCGCTGCGATGATCGCCTTCTTCGTCCCGATCTTCAGGTCACCCGTGTGGCGTGCGATTGTGACCGGCCGAACGTCTGGAAACGCACTCAACCACTGTCCGTGCGAACCGGATCCGCCGCCGCGCCGGGTACGACCCAGCGACGCTGCAAGTGACTCCAGATCGTCCGCGGTGACGCTTCCGCGCTTGCGTAGCGCCTTCAGTTCGGCTGCTATCTTTGCAAGTTGTCGCGCATCCATCTCAGTACTATGAATAGTACTATGTGATGCTTCGCGAGGGCGCCGAGTACATGATCACCGGCCCGGATTCGCTCACGCAGCGCGAAAGGTGATCGCGCTCTACGTCCCGCTCTTCCACCCGGCCACGCGCTTCTCGAATGCCGTCGTGTCGACGCTGTCGGCTTTGCCTTTGGCGATTGCCTGATCGGCGGCCGCAAGCGCTTCTTCCTTTCTGCCCGCGTTCCGCAGGATGTTGGCTCTGGCAGAAAGATTTCGAAACGTCGGCTTGGTTTTGATCGACTGATCGACGTACTTCAGCGCCTCGTCCCAGTTCTTGTCTCCGGCGAACGTGTTCGCCGCCTGGAGGGGAAAGACTTCGTTCGCGGGATTCGCAGCGATCAGCGCGTCGGTCCTCGCGCGCCACATCGCTTTCACGTCCTTCACCTCGACGGTGAACGGCACGCTCACCTTCTCCCAGCGTAAGTTGACCGTGGCTGTATTCGCCGTCACCGGATCGAAGTTGTACGCCAGCAGCTCCTGGCTCTCCGGAACCGTTCTCGGCTTCGCCGTCACGCGGAGCGCGTCTTTTTTCGAGTCGTACGTGAACGCGCCCCACTGCCCGGAATCGTTGTTGAAAATGATCGTCCACTCGTCCTTCCCGGGGATCGTCTCCAGGCTGTAGGTGCCGGCCTTCAGCGGCTGACCGTTGATCAGGACGTCGTCCGTGACCTGAAAGACCGTCGCGTCATTCGCGCCGGCGCGCCAGACATGGTTGTACGGAACGATCGGCTCGCCGGGCTTTCGCTCGTTCTGATTGTCGAGCGTGGCATCGCCCTTCGCGCGCGCCTCCATCGAGGGGGGAGCTTCGCCGAAGATGGTGCGGCCTTTGATCGCCGGACGATAGTAGGTAATCGTCACGTCGGTGACGCCGATGGTCTGCATGACGCTGGCTTTCTGGCTGGGATAGAGCGGTTTGTATTGCGTCGGCGGTTGTTGCGCGGTTGCGAACGTCGCGCTCAGGAGAATCATGACCGCGGCGAGCGAGAAGCTTGTCAGTCGTTTGCGAGAGATCATTGCGTGCTCCTTCGTTTCAAAGGTGGACGCAGTTTAAACCAGCGTGTCAACCACGTTGCCGGCGACATTGGTGCCATTACTGTGATTTCGCAGGCTGCTACTGCATCGAGAGAAGGACGAGGATCTCTCCGCGCCCGCCGGGAAGTGCCTGTAGCGCTTTTCCGATGATGGTGCCCGGGCGGTGGATCTTCGCGCCGCCGACGTCGATCGGCTGCGACTTCATCGCCGTTCCCGGGACATCGCTGGTGACGAGGAGGTCACCGATGCGGATCGGTGCGCCGGTGGCGTCGGCCTTGATCCTGACGCGGCCGGTGGTGGCGATCTTTTCCTTCCCTGCCGCGCCGACGCCGAGGATCAGGCCGGGATTCTCGGAGACGACGCCAGCCACGGTCGTGTCGTATGCGGTTGTGGAGGGGGCGACTTGGTTGTCGTGCGCCCGATCGAGCACGACGACGGTCGCAGGCTCGAGCGCCTCGGTGGCGTTGACCCATTCGGCGAGGTCCTGATAGACGGCGCCGATGACCTTTGCGCCGGAAATCGTTCCGTCGACCACGAGATCGATCTGATTTGTTCCCTGCCCGGTGGCGGTGGCGTTTTTCAGATGCAGCGCGGTGCGCGTCGTCTGTCCTGACGCCGGGACGGTCACCGGCGAGATCGAATTGATCTCCGCGTACGAGACGTTGTTCATTGTCGCCGGCGTGTCGGTGAACAGCGTGACGTCGGTATTGCTGCCGTTGGTGCCGACGCGCAGGTCGCCCGCCACCTGCATCCGACTGGTAGGACTGGCCGTGCCGACACCGAGGTGGCCGGTGGCGTCGAGGCGCATCTTCTCCGCGGGACCACCGCAGGAGAATTTGAGCGCGCCCGCGGCGTTGTCGGCCATGATCACCATGCCGTTTGGGGAGTTGGCGTACACCACGCCTGTGTTCGCTGTCGCGGCGCCATATGCAGTCCATTGCGAGCCTGTCACGGAAAACGAGCATTCCGTACCCAGGTCGTTCAGCGCCTGAAGGGTGGTTGTGGCACCCGAGCCCGTGCTCGTGTTTTGAAGCGTGACCTGCGGTGTGGGGTTGTTCGAGTTGAAGACCATGTGGAGCAAATAAAGCGGATTCGCAACGCCGATGCCTATCGAACCGCAGGTCTCGGAAATGCTCGAGCTCTGGGACACCCAGGAGCACTGCGCCGCTGCCGTACCAGCGACAAAGAAGAAGACGATAGACACAACCAGGGTCGTACGTATGGATTTCAAGAAACCCTCCTTTGTGAACTGATGGTTATGGGACAAAGCCGACGTCTGGCCGGAGAGTATAGTGGAAATATGTCAGCGCTCGGACGGCTCGCGGCACGCCGCGGCAAGTAGAGCCGATGCCGAAAGCAGACAGCAACAAGTTCTGCAATAGCAGAAGGATCATGGTACAGGATGAGTCGGCGCGGATCGCAGCGCGGCACCATTCGGGCCGTTATACTGCGCGCCTTGCTGAAGGCTCCCAGGGTCTCCGTTCTCCTCCCCGTTTGGAATGGTGAAGCATTCCTGGAGCCGGCGATAGAGAGCATGCTGCGGCAGACGCTCTCTTCATTCGAGTTGATCGTGATCGATGACGGGTCGACTGACGCAAGCGCGGCCATGGCCGGGAAATTCGCGTGCGGCGATGACCGCGTTCGGGTGATGCGCCGCGCACACGAAGGCCTTTCGGCGGCGTTGAACGCCGGCATCGCCGCCGCGCGCGGCGAGTACATCGCACGCATGGACGCCGACGACATCAACGTTCCAGACCGGCTGCAGAAGCAGGTGGCGTATCTCGACGCGCATCCGGCATGTGTCGCCGTCGGCGCGTGGATCGACGTAGTCGACGAGGCGGGGCTGCCGCTCGGCGTGAAGACGTTCAGCGAGACTCACGAGCAGATTTCCGCGGCACTGTTCCTCGGCATTTCGCCGATCGCGCATCCGACCGTCGTGATGCGCCGCGATGTGCTTCGAGCCGCCGGCGGCTACGACGCGCGCACCTATCCCAGCGAGGACCTCGATCTGTGGTTTCGCCTCGCCGAGAGGGGCGAGCTGGCGAACCTCGGCGAAGCATTGCTGCGGCATCGCCGGCACAAGGCGGCCATCGGCATACGCGAGCGCGAGAAGATGAAGGCGATGGCGCTCACGATCTGCAACGAGGCGCGGACCAAACGCGGGCTGCCTTCCCGGCGCGGCACATCGATCCTCGCCGGTACGAACGCGGACGCGCAGTACCACTTCGAGTGCGCGCGCACGGCGCTCATCGCCGGCCCGCGCCTCACCGCCGTGCGCCACGCCGCGGCCACGATCGCCGCCGAGCCGAACCGGCTGTACGGGTATGCGACGCTGTTCGCCTGCGCCGTGCCGAAGCCGCTGCTGCGTTTTCTGCTCAATCTGCGAGGGCGTTGGCGATGAGCGAAGCGCCGGCAATCCGTCGCGCGATCGAAAAAGGCGTTGCCTTTCTCGAATCGGCGCAACTCCCCAGCGGCGAGATCCCGATCGAGATCTCGCCCACTCCCGAAATGAGCGGCGCCTGCGGTCGTGAACCATGTGTCTTTCCAGCAGCTCTCGCGGCGCGAGCGTTGTCGATCACGCCATTTGCCGCGCGCGTATGCTCGCGCGCCCTCGATTTCCTCTTGGGCGAGATGGATCCCGACGGTCTCTGGCGTCACCCGTCGAGCGAACTACCAGGGCATCACTACACTCCGCTCGATGTCGACGACACGTCGATCGCATCCGTAGCGCTTGCAGCCGCCGGCCGGCAGTTCCCGGACAACCGCCGCTTCCTGCTGGCCAATCGCGAGCGCCGTGGTCTTTTTCGAACGTGGATCGTGCGGTGGTGGCGACATCCACTCATGACCTATCGCTTCTTCCGGTACACGGCGGAAGTGGGCGATGTCGATGCCGTGGTCAACGCGAACGTCGTGATCTACCTCGGTGTTTGCAAAGAGACTCGGCCGGCGATCGAGCACATGCTTGCGGTCCTGCGCGCCAATCACGAAATGACGTCTACCATCTGGTACGGCAGTCGCTTCATCGTCTGGTATTTTTTCTCGCACGCGCTTCGCGAGATTGCACCGGCGGCGGGTGAGATGATCGTGCCGCGCATCCAAGCCGCGGCGCCGCGCAACGCGCTCGACCTCGCTGCCGCGACGACGACTCTGCTGCTGTGGAATCGCGTGCCTGACATTCGACCTTTGATCGACGCACAACTTCCGTCCGGAGCCTGGCCGCGCGCCGGCTTCTATCACATGGGTCAGAGGCGGCTTGATCCTCAACCGAAGCCGCCGTGGTGGGGATCCGAGGCGCTGACGACGGTCTTTGCGGTCGAAGCGCTGAGCCGCCTGATCGCGTGAACCACGCGCCGCGGAAACAGCAGGAGATGGGCCGCCAGAACGATGAGGTCCCGCCGCTCGTGAAAGGACGCGGTGATGAGCAGCGCAACGGGAAACAGATCGGAATAGAACTGGTGCAGGACGATGAAGAACCGCGGCTTCGGCACCACGATCACCGGCGCCGTTTGCCAGCGGCGCGCACTGCGAACGGCGTAGAGCGCGTACAGCACGAGAAACGCCGGCGGCCATGCGCTGCCGATCTGCCACAGCATGGCCGCGAGAGCGCCGAGCTCGAGAGGGAAAACGACGAACGTGCCAATGAACGGAGCGGCGCGTGGATGCCGGCGCGCAAAGGTCCGAAAGCCCGCGATGCGATCGTTGTCGGCATCGGTCAATTGATGCCAGACGATGCCGCGCAAGCCATACGCCAGCGCCCAGACGGCTACGCTCGCTACCCACGCTCCGTTCACCGGGCGTTGCGCGCCTCGGCTGGCCAGGAACACCGCGACGAGCGCGGGAAACAGTTGTGCCCCGGAAGCGTCGCACAGGACGCCCGCTGCACCACGCTCCTTGAACCGAAACACCGGAAGCGAATAGAGAGAGAATGCCAGCCACGTGGCCAGATAGCACCAGAGGAGTGGTGCGTCATCGCGCCAGAGCCAGGCGAAGAGGAAACCCGCGCCGGCGGTGAGCGCGACGAGCATCGCGACCATCGAGCGGGAGCGGCCGGCCACGGCATTCCGTTTCCCCGCCTCGCGGTCGCCTGTGAGGTCCGTGACGTCATTGATCACACTAGCGTAAATCGCGGCCGGCACGATCGCCAGCAGCAGCGACAAGGCGCTTACCCACAGCGAGCTCACGGCGACGTGCAGGACGAGCGCGGTGGCATAGAAGGCCGAAAGAATCGGAGCGAGCTTGTACTCCCACCACTCGTCCGCACGGATGAGACCGATGAGATCGTGGCGAATGAAACGAGAATAGCGCAATGAACGTCGTCTTCGTCAGCGGGAACCGGGCCTGGGGTGGGAGTGAGGAGCTGTGGAGTGCGGCCGCCGCCGTGCTGGCGTCGGAGGGGCACAGGGTCACCGTCTTCAAGAGCGGCGTCGATGAATCCGAGCCGCGCATTCGGCGCTTGCGCGCGCTCTCCAGCCGCATTCGCGATCTGGCACGGTTTCCACTCATGCCCAGGCGCCTGTTCACGCTCGTTCGCGCGTTGTCTTCCGGTGCTGCCTATGGGCACGAGGCCGTCCGGCTTTTGATCGGATTGGCGCTTTCGCGCCGTCCTGATCTCGTGGTCGTGTCGCAGGGCGGAAACCATGACGGCTATTTCTTGGCCGAGGTCTGCCGCCGCCTTCGTCTACCGTATGTGGTCGTGTCGCAGAAGGCGAGCGAGCTCTATTGGCCGGCCGACTGGCAGCAGAAGACGATCGCCGCGGTGTACCGAGCCGCGCGGGCCTGCTTTTTCGTCTCCGAGCACAGCCGCCGGCTGACCGAGGAGCAACTCGGATTTCCGCTTCCGCGCGCGGCGGTGGTGCGCAACCCGTTTCTCGTTCCGTGGGAACCGCGCACGGACTGGCCGGACGATGGTAACGAATGGCGACTGGCCTGCGTCGGACGCCTACACCCAAAGGAGAAGGGACAGGATCTTCTGCTGCGCGTTCTGGCACGCCCGCGCTGGCGCGACCGCCCGCTGTCGGTCACGTTCTATGGCGACGGCCTGCAGCGCGCCAGTCTCGAGCGCATGGGACGCAACCTCGGCCTCGCCAACGTGGCATTCGCAGGCTTCGTTCGTGAGATCCCAGCGATCTGGAGTGGTCACCACGGCCTGGTCCTCCCGTCGCGCTGCGAAGGGATGCCGCTCGTGCTGGTCGAAGCGATGCTCTCCGGCCGCGTGCCGATCGTGACCGACGTCGGCGGCAACGCGGAGATCGTCGACGACGGCGCGACCGGCTACATTGCCTCCGCGCCGACGGAGGACGCGCTCGACGATGCGATGGAACGAGCGTGGAACGAGCGCTACCGGTGGCGTGAAGTCGGCGCCGCGGCCGCCGCCCGCATTCGCACGCTCGTCCCGCCTGAGCCGGAACGCTGTTTCGCCAAACAACTGGTCGAGCTGGTCAGCGCGGCGGGCGCGCAATGAAATCCAGCGGCGAGTCGATGACGAAACGCGCCAGACCGGCGTTGAGCACTCACTCCCTCTCACCTTGACACAGCCTTCCGGCGCAGAGACGATACGCGCCGTTCCGTGTCCAACGCCCTCCGCAGAACTGCGTTTGGCTTCGCCGTGGTCATTGCCGCGTCGGCGATCCTGTTGCTTGCCGACCTGCAGCATCGCGAGCGGGCGCGTGCAAGGACGGCGAACCACAAATGGAAGCTCTACTTCGTCCAGTACAACGACGTCATCGACGTCAAGGACGCCCAGGCCGGGGTGATGGAAGGGCTGGCGGAGTCGGGCCTGCAGGATGGGCGCGACTACCAGATCGAGATCCTGAACGCGCAGGGGGACATGGCCACCGTGTCCGCGCTCGTCGACGCCGCGATCACCGCGCACGCGGACATGCTCATCACCTTCTCCACACCGACGCTCCAGGCGGCGCTGCGCCGGGCGCAGAACGTCCCCGTGGTCTACAACTACGTCGCGTCGGGCCTGAAGGCGGGAGCGGGAAAGAGCAATACCGATCACGCCCCGAATGTCACCGGCGTCAGCCTGCTGCCGGCGAATGACGAGGCGCTGGCCATTCTGAAGACGCACTTTCCCGCCATCCGGCGATTGGGCACGCTCTACTGCCCCGCGGAAACGAACATGGTCAACGCCAAGATCGCACTCGACGAATCGGCGAAACGAACCGGGTTCGAGATCGAGTACGTTCCTGCGGAAACGGCGACCGACGTCCCCGACGCCGCCGCGGCGCTGATGTCGCGCGACATCGATGCCGTGCTGCAGATTCCCGGAAACCTCACCGCCTCGGCGTTCGGAAGCATCAGCGAAGCGGCGCGGCGCGCGCACCTACCGGTCTTCGCTTTCCAGAAATCGCAGGCCGTCGGAGGGGCCATGGTGGTCGTGGCCCGCGACTATCGCGACAGCGGCCGCCACGCCGCACATCTCGCGGCGCGGATCATCCGAGGAGAGAATCCTTCGAAGATTCCGCTGGAGGATTTCGGCAAGACCAGCTTGATCGTCAACCTCGATGCCGCACGCGCGCTGGACATCTCCCTGCCGCCCGTGCTCGTGCGATCGGCGAAGGAAGTCATTGGAGCTGCAGGTGGAAATCGTTAAAACGCGGTCCGGGGGCATCGTTCACCTTCGGCTCATCGGCCGTCTGGACAACCACTGGTCGCAGTCGCTCGATGACGTGCTTCACGAAACCGCGCGTGAAGGTGCACGGCACGTACGGCTCGATTTCTCAGCCGTGACCTATCTCAGCTCGGCCGGCGCCGCCGTTCTGCTGAAACACCATCGCGAATCGATGGCCCTCCTGGGGTCACTGGAGATTTCCGCGGCCTCGGAGCGCGCGCGCAGCACGCTCCGGCTCATGGGCTTCGTCGAGCTCCTCATCGCCGGTGCGGGCTCGGGCGCGTCGCGGCGAAAAACGCTGTCCATTCCGCTGCCGCTCGAGTCCGAGAGCGCGTCGTACGAGAGCCGCGTGCTCGACGGGAAAAAGTCCGTCTGCTCCGTGATCGGCAGACCGGACCTGAAGGCACAGGCCACACCGATCTCCATCTACCGGGACGTCTTCGCGCTCGGTGTGGGAGCGCTCGGCGCGAACCAGGAGGAGTGCCGCGACCTCTTCGGCGAATTCGTCGGGGCCGCCGGCGGCGCCGCGTTCATGCCAACCGACGGTACGGCCACACCCGATTACATGCTCAGTACGGCGATGGGCCTCGTTCCGACGATTCAGGCGTTGCAGGCGATCACGTTTCGGGGCTCGCCGAGCCACCAGTTGCGCTTCGAGGCGAATTCGCCGGACGCGGGCGTTCCGCTGAGCGACGTCGTGCACGCCTCCGTTTCGCTGGCGGGTACGCCGACCGTCGGAATCGTCATGGCCGCGGACGTCACCGGTCTCGTGTGCGCGCGCTTGCGGCGCTCGCCGGCGCGGGGCGGTGGCGTGCCCTTTGACTTCCCTGCCGTGCGCGAATGGCTGTCGTTCACGCCCGAGCGGGAATTCGCGCGCTTCAGCTCTCTCGTCGTCGGAGTGGCATCCGCTTCGCCGCCGGCATCGCTGGCACCGTTCCTCCGGCCGGTCAACGGCGAGTACCAGGGACACTTCCACGCCGTCGTGACCGCGTTCCGGTCGCTCCCCCGCGGAAAACTGCCGGTTGCCGACATCGTTTCCGCCTGGCTTCAGCCGCGAAGCGTGATCTCGGTCATTCACCTCCTGCGCGACGCCAGACCGGTCGAAGGAGCGGGCGAGAGCGCATTCCAACGCGGTGCCTGCTGGATCTTTCCGATCGCAGAGGGAGGTGCCGCGTGACCCTGCTGCTGTCCGCCTGGACGATCGGCCTGATCCTCTCGCTGCTCGCGCTCGGGGTCTACATCAGCTACCGCGTATTCAAATTCGCCGACATCACCGCGGACGGCTCCATCACCTTCGGCGCGGCGGTGGCGGCGTCCATGCTCACGCACGGCCGGCATCCGCTTGCGGCCAGCGGCGCGGCGTTCGTCGCGGGCGCCCTGGCGGGCATGTGCACGGGCGTCCTGCATACGCGATTCAAGATCAATCAACTGCTGTCCGGAATCCTGGTCATGACCGCGCTCTACTCGATCAATCTGCACGTGATGGGGCAGAGCAATCTGCCGCTGCTCTCCGCCACGACGCTGGCCACGTACGCGCAGGACCTGGGACGCTGGATCAGCGGTCACGATTCGGCAATGCTCTTCGGATGGCCTGTGAGCGCGCGCGACCTCGGATCGCTTCTGCTCGCCGCGGCCATCGTTCTGGTCATCGCCGTGATCTTGTGGCTTTTCTTCAACACGAACCTCGGCAGCGCCATGCGCGCCTCGGGCGACAACGAACAGATGATCCGCGCGCTCGGCGTCAGCGTCGAGAACATGATCGTCATCGGCCTGGCCATTTCTAACGGGCTGGTGGCATTCGCCGGCGCGCTGCTGGCGCAGTACCAGGGTTTTGCGGATGTTCAGATGGGAATCGGCATGATCGTGTGGGGCCTTGCCAGCGTCATCATCGGCCGGGCTCTCATCGGATCGGACAGCGTCGGCGCCGCGCTGACCGGCACGATCCTGGGTTCGGTGCTGTTCCGGCTGATCATCGCCCTCGCCTTGCGCTGGGGCCTGAATCCGAACGACCTCAAGCTGGTCACGGCGATCTTCGTCTTCGGCGCGCTGGTCCTCCCGGCAGCGATGCAGAAAGTGAGACGGCATGCTGCAGCTTCGTGAGTTGCAGAAGACGTTCTTCGCCGGTACGCCGAACGAGGTGCGCGCCCTGCGCGGCGTATCGCTGCAGATCGAGGAAGGCTCGTTCGTCACCGTGATCGGCACGAACGGCTCCGGAAAATCGACGCTGCTCAATGCCGTTGCCGGCAGCTTTTTCGTCGACGGCGGCGCAATCGCCATCGCCGGACGCGACGTCACCCGCTGGCCGGAGCACCGCCGCGCCGCGATGATCGGGCGCGTCTTTCAGAATCCGTTCAGCGGCACCGCGCCGACCATGACGGTGTCGGAGAACCTCGCGCTCGCCGCCCGCCGCGGCCTCGGGCGCGGACTGGGAAGCCTGCTGCCGGCCCGCCTCCGGAACGAGTTGCGCGACCGTGTGGCAACGCTGAACATGCAGCTCGAGACGCGCATGCACAACCCGATCGGGACGCTCTCGGGCGGGCAACGCCAGGCATTGACGCTGCTCATGGCCACATGGCGCCGCCCCGAGCTCCTCCTGCTCGACGAGCACACGGCCGCCCTCGATCCGAAGAGCGCCGACCAGATCGTGCGGCTCACCGAGCGGATCGTCTCGCAGCATCGCCTGACGACGCTGATGGTGACGCACTCGATGCAACAGGCGGCCACGCTCGGGGACCGGATCGTGATGATGAATCAGGGCAGCGTCCTGGCCGACTACGCGGGCACGCTGCGGCGCCACGTGCGCGCGGAAGACCTGGTGCATCGTTTTGACGAGATCCGGCGGGACGAGCAACTCGATGCATCCGCCGCGGAGATGCTGCGCGAGAACTACGTGTAGGCCGGCACGGCCGGCTGCGCTGGTTGCCCAAGGCTCGGCCACCGTCTTCGCTTTAACGTTCTGCCGCGCAGACTGCCAGGCAGCGTCCGGCTGCTTAGTGCCGAGGTGCCGAATGCGCGGCAACCTTGGTGGAGTGAGGGAACACAACCACGAGCTGTGACGGGAGCAGAGATCCGGCGGTGAAGGTAGCGAGGTTGCTCTCCAGTTGAACGACGTTGTTCTGGCCTGCCAGCCACGGACTGATCTCGCCGAGGCCCTGAGGAAAATCGCCGGAAGGCTCGAGGTCGGGAAGCCGGTAGTGCATCGGGGTGAGAACCCGAGGGTGCAACGCCTTCCGGATCTCATCGATCTCCGCGTCTTTGAGAATGTGCTGTTTGGCGTCAATCGGCAGCATCAGGATGTCGACGCGTCCCAGTTCCTTGAGGTTTGCCTCGGACAAAGGACCATTGTCCCCCACGTGCGCGATTCGCAGACCGTCCACCTCGAGCAGCCAGATGGTGTTGTTCTGGCCGAACTCCTTCCCCCAGGGGCCGCCATGTTTTCCACGAATCCCGGTGATCGCGACACCGGAGACCTTGTAGGCACCCGGATCGCGCATCACGCGCACATCGGATGCCCACGGTGGAGGTTGGTGGCCGATCAGAACGTCGGCGTCATGATCGTAATGCGGATGTGTGATCAGGACGGCGTCGGCGGCCAGGCTGCGCGGGAAGTCGTAGCCGAGCCAGAGGTGGCTGGCGAACGGATCGATGAGGATTCGCGCTCCCTTGGTGTGAATGCGAAAGCAGGAATGGGCGACGTACTCGATGGCGACCTCTCCCGCCTTTAGTCGGAGCCGAGGATCAGAAGGAGCGTTCACAGTGATCGGGATCGCCTTGACGACGGTTCCTCCTGACTGCGCCAACACGCTGGCGGCAAGAAGAAGCAGAAGCAGTCGGCGCATGGTGGAAATTCTACGTCGTAGGGCCGAGTACCTCGCTGAGCTTGCGCACGATATCGGCCCAGCCTTTACGGTGAGCCTCGACCTTCCCGGCCGGCAATCTTCGGTGCGTGAGCGTCAGGTCCGTGCCGTTCTCCCTCTCATGAAGCTCGATCGTGACCACGCTCGGCTGGAGGTCGGTGTTCGCCGAGATCCAGGTGAATGAGAGCCGTGTTGGCGGATCGATGATCAGGTACTCGCCCCAGTGATCGGCGTCGCCCCGGCCGTGGGCCATGACGATGCGGAACTTCCCGCCGACGCGTGGATCGATCTCAACGGTCGTGTGCGCGACGTCGCCCGGCTGCATCCATTGCGCGAGGCTCTTCGGATCGAGCCACGCGGCCATGACCCGTTCCCGAGGGACGGGGATGAAGCGCCGGATGACTACAACATCGTTCTCGTCACTCATCGACTGGATCGTTTCTTTCGCCTCGCCGGCGGTTGGCCGGTGAGAAAGGCTTCCAGGGCGCCGAGGCGCATCTCCCAGAACTCGCGGTAATGATCGAGCCACCGTGCGGCATCGCGAAGCGGTTTCGGGTTCAGACGAAGCCGGTGCTCGCGTCCGGCCACCGTTCGCTCGATCAGTCCGGCGCGCTCGAGAACCTTGACGTGTTTGGAGATGCCGTTGAACGAAATCGAGAATTCATCGACGACCTGGCCGACGTTGACCTCGCCGTTCGCGAGCATGGCCAGGATCGCGCGACGCGTCGGATCGGCGATGGCCCCGTAGATATGATCAAGGTTGTGTTCAACCACTTGGTTGAATATTATCAGATTGCGCGTTTGGAGGTGAGAGCATGACGAACGGTATCGAGAACCATCCGGTGGTGTCACACGACGAGTGGCTGGCGGCGCAAAAGGCGTTTCTGACGAAGGAGAAGGAATTCACCAGGCTCCGCGATGAGCTGAGCCGGCAGCGGCGCGAACTGCCGTGGGAGAAAGTCGGGAAGCGGTATGTCTTCGAGGGTCCCCAGGGAACGGTGACTCTCCCCGAGCTCTTTGGGGAGAGGAGCCAACTCGTTGTCTATCACTTCATGTTCTCGCCGGAGTGGGACGAGGGATGTCCACACTGTTCGTTCTGGGCGGACAACTTCAACGAGATCATCGTCCACCTGAATCAGCGCGATGTGTCATTTGTCGCGGTCTCCCGCGCGTCTTCGCCGAAGATCGAAGCGTTCAGGAAGAGGATGGGGTGGACATTCGCCTGGCTCTCCTCCGACGACGGGGATTTCAACTACGACCTGGGGGCATCGTTCCACCCGGAAGAAATCGCGAGCGGCGCGTACGTCTATAACTTCGAAACGCAGCAACCTGGTTTCACCGATCGCGAAGGCGCCAGCGTGTTCTACAAAGACCGGAACGGCGACATCTTTCACACGTACTCGGCGTTTTCACGCGGAATCGACATGTTCAACACCGCCTATCACTATCTCGACATCGTCCCGAAGGGACGGGACGAGGACCGCCTCTCGTTCACGCAGGAGTGGGTCCGGCACCACGACCGATACGGGCGATAAGGAAGGGACGGTCGGGGACCGAACCTGAACGATGTCGAGCGAACGAGCATTTCTCGCCACGGCTGCGCTTCTGTTCATGGGCAGTGCCGCCGGCACCATCGTTCTTTGCCGCTCGATGTCCGGCGGGATGGCGATGCCCGGCGGCTGGACGATGTCGATGGCGTGGATGCGCATGCCGGGGCAGACCTTGCTCGGCGCGGCGATGATGTTCACGCTGATGTGGGTGACGATGATGGTGGCGATGATGCTGCCGTCGCTCGCGCCGATCCTGCGGCATCTTCGAGGGCGTCGGTGGCTCGTTGCGGCCGCCTACTTCGTCGTCTGGACGCTCTTCGGGATTGCCGCGTACGCCGCCGGCATCGCATTAGCGGCAGCCGAAATGCGGGTGCAGGGCCTCGCGCGCGCTGTTCCGGCCGCAACCGCCTCCGTGCTTTTTCTCGCTGGCCTGGTGCAGATGACTTCCTGGAAAGCGCAGCACCTGGCGTGCTGCCGCGTTGCGACCTTGCCGATGACGCCCGGCCGCCGAGGAGCGTGGAGCGAGGGCATTCGCCTCGGCGTGCACTGCATCCTCTGCTGCTCGGGTCTGATCGCGGTTCTGCTCGTCCTCGGTGTCATGAACCTCGCCGTGATGGTCCTTGTCTCCGCGGCCATCACGATCGAGCGTCTCGCCCCGCATCCCAAGATCGTTGCGCGCGCAATCGGCATCGCCGTCATCGCCGCGGGCGCGATCGTGGCGTTCGTTTGAAGCGTTCTCACACCTTCTTTCGCAAACTGCGCTCGAGTGCCTTCGCTCTGCGCAACCAGGCGCGATCGCGACGCTTCTGGTAGGCGGGCATCGTGGCGTCTCGCCTGGCGATCCCACCGGCGATCTCGAGAGCGTCGGCCGGCCGGCCGTGGCCGGCGAAGAACTCCGCCGCGCTGACCAGCGGCTCGGCGCCCGTGGCACTCTGCGCGATCCTGTCGAACACGGCCATCGCTTCTTCGGCGCGGCCCAGTCTCGCCAGTGCCTGCCCAAGGAGGCAGGCCGCCCGGGAAAAGTCGTACTTCCAGTCGGCCGCCGTCACGCGGCGGAGGTCGGTGACCGCTGCTTCGTCCTCGCGCAACTCGAATTCGGCGATGCCGCGGCGGTAGAAGGGATCGATCGAGTCTGTGCGCACGGCGAGAGCCCGATCGAAGGCATCCCGTGCCTCGCGGTACCGCTTCTCCTCGAGCAGCAGCTCTCCGAGCTCCTCGTAGTTCCCTGCCGACGGATTCTCGATCACCAGGGCTCGCAGAACGTGAACCCGCTTCCGGCGTGCGGGACCACGCAGGGTCCTCTGCACGTTGCGAAAGTCAGGCAATCCCTCGATGAGGAAGTAGGCGAGCGCTCCGATGATGCCTCCGATGATGATGATGAATAGCCAGAACGCCTCGGGGCGCTTGCGCGACCAGTGAATGACCGCGGCCACCTGGAAGATGAAGCCGTACCCGAACAGGTGTCCGATCCATGACCCGATCAACGACCCGTGCGACATTCCCTGCTGCCCGAAGGCGGCGACCGTGGAGCAGAGAAACAGCAAGCCGAGAACGCTACGGAGTTTCATGATTCAGCCCTGGTCGAGCAAATCCTCGATGCTCACCACCTGGCCCGGCCGTCCGGCCAGGCAGAGCAGCAGCCGCATCGCCCGATCGTCGAGCCGGGCCGTCTCCGCGCCGCGTGAAATAAGGCCGGACGCCGGATCGACGATCCACGCGCCGATGCGAAGCCTGGTCGCTACTGGCGTTTCCATGCGGGATTGCCGGCGAGTATACCGGCCCGTTCCGCCGGCTCCTGCCGTCGTTTCAGAAACATTCAGGCTTTTTCAGATTGTCGTTAGGACTTCCGCGAACCCGCTCGTTATCGTGGATCGCAAGAATCCAGGTAACCTTCACCCGCCCGCGATGATGTTGTGCGTCTCGATGAACTCCGGCGTACCGGCGTCGACGCCGACGTCCTCGAGGATCGGCATCAACGTCTGTCCAAAGCGCTCGAAGTTCTCTTTCGTGTCCCAGATGTCGGACACGCGCAGCTCGTCGAGCGACCCGAAGGCGACGTGAAAGATCCTCCCCCGCGGCGAGCCGGCACCGGCGGCGTTGAGGCGTTTGATGACCTCGTCATACTTTTGCGACGACATGGATTTCGGAACGAAGCGAACGACGTACGGCATGCAAGTCTCCCTTCTCTTCGACCAATGATACGGGGCCGGCCGCCGCTCGGACGTATCGAGCTTTAACCGCGCATTTCTTCGGAACTTTCAGCGAGAGACGGTAAGATCCGGCGCATTGCAACCGCGACCGATGAACGAATATCAACTGAAGCAGGCCATCGTGCGCGTCGCGCGGCGTCTCGATCAGAAGGGAATCCTCACCTCCACCGACGGCAACCTCTCGGCCCGGCTCGATGACGGCGGGACACTGATCACGCCGAGCGGCTCGTGCAAGGGCGAGCTCGAGCCGGAGAAGATCGTGCGCCTGTTTCGCGACGGTACGCCGCGGCACGGGCGTCCTTCCTCGGAGATCGCCCTGCATCGGATGATCTACGAACGCCGGCCCGACGTCCGGGCCATCGTCCACGCGCATCCGCCCTACGCCACGGCGTACGCGGTGGCGGGCATGGCGTTGGACCAGCCGATTCTCTCGGAGGCGATCCTCACTCTGGGACGGGTGCCGGTGGCGGTTTACGCGATGCCGACCGCCGAGGAGCTGGCGCGCAGCGTCGAGCCGCTGGTGGCACAGCACGATGCCGTGCTGCTCCGATTTCACGGCGCCGTCTGCTTTGCGCGAGACATCGAGCAGGCCGGCTACCTCATGGAGACGCTCGAGCACGTTGCCCGGATCGACTTCATCCGGCGATCCCTCGGCTCGAACGATGTCATCCCGCAGCACGAGGTAGCGCGACTCGAAGACCTGCGCGCCGCGATGCGCGCGGCGCGCTGATCATACGTGTCGACGAGCCGCGGAAAAGCCACGCGCGGCTGCGCCGCTGAGCACAGACAAGAGTGTCGGTGCCACCACATTGGACCTCGGTATTAGCAGGAGAGTGGAGTCTTGCGCGACCGAATGTGCCAATGAACTTGACAACCTGCGTTTGATACCTATCCTTGGTAGATACCAAGAGGATCAACGTATGAAACATAAGACGGCAAGCGTTTTCTGGACCGGGAGAAGTCAGGCGGTACGTCTTCCTAAAGAGTTCCGCTTTGAGGGTGACACTGTGCTGGTGCGCCGCGAAGGGAACGCTGTTATTCTCGAGCCGGCTCAGGGATGGCCTGAGGGTTATGTCGATTCGTTCGCGGGCGTTCCTGAAGATTTCGAACGACCACCGCAGGGAGAGATCGAGAAGCGGCGGAAGCTCGGCTGAAGCCTGATCATGCCGTTTCTACTCGATACCGACGCCTGCATCTATGCGCTCAAGCAGAATCGCAATGTACTCGATCAACTACTGTCGAAAAGCCGGGAAGAGATCCTGGTGAGCGTGATCACCGAGGCGGAGCTCCGAACGGGCGCCGCAAAGAGCACTTCCGCGATCAAGACCCTCCGGCTCGTCGAGAATTTTCTTCGCCCGCTTACCATCGCTGACTTCACATCCGATGACGCGATCGTCTATGCCCACGTTCGCGCAAAGCTTGAACGAGCCGGAACTCCGATCGGGCCTCTCGATACGCTCATCGCCGCGCAAGCCGTGGCGCGAAACCTGACCCTCGTGTCGAACAACGAGCGGGAGTTCCGGAGAGTCTCCGGCCTGCGCTTGGAGAACTGGGCGCGTTAATCCATCCCTGCGCTAGCCGAGGATCAGGAATCGAACTCCGGGTCGCGCTTCTGCGCCAGGTTCCACAGGCGGTCGAATTCGCTACGGACCGTAGGGTCGAGCTGCTCGGCGAATGACCGGGGTAAGTGCAATTCACTGATGATCGCCTGCACGTCCGCAAGGTCCCGCAGTTGCCTCTGCTCCACGGTCATACCCGTGACGATCTTGCTTTCGATCACCCGCGGTAGGGATAGCACGTTGTAGCCGAGGCGCTCGATCGAATCGGAAGGGTCCGGGAACCGAATTGCTTTTGGTTTTCCGTCGCCCGGATACTCACCCGCGGTGATGAAGTCGATCGACACTCCTGTGGTTGTGTCGCGGAGACGCTTTCGCGCTCCCGGAAAGGACAACGCGTAACCACGGCCAACGAGAAGTCGATGAACCATGTCGAGGCCATCCCGCGTCGTTAGAACGTCGACGTCAGCGGTGACGCGAACGTACCCGTGAAGAGCCAGGGACATGCCCCCGAGGATCGCGTAAGGAATCCCCTCATCACGCAGACGCGCGGTCAACCGATCCATCGTCTGCCAGACCTTGTCGGTTCTCATGAAGAAACCGTCGATCTCCTCAGCCAGTTCCTCGACCGTCGCGTCAATGAGGATCTTCGCCATCGCCGATTTTACCTTTGCGTGAGAGTGCCTCAGTCGATGCTCAGATACGTCTGATCCTTCAGCCCCCGCTCGAACTCCTGCAGCAGGCGCATTCCCTCGTTCGGGCGGACGATGTCCTGTTTGATGGCGGCGTCGATCTGCGCCTTCATCCGCTTCTCCAGGTCGCGCCAGTCGTATTGCGTCATGGCCAGGACCTCGCCGATGGTCTGGCCCGGGATCTCTTCCTCGATATAGAAGCCACTCTCCTCGTCGGCGTCGAGGAAGACGTGCACCTCGTTCACGCGGCCGAAGAGATTGTGGATGTCGCCCATGATGTCCTGGTAGGCACCGGTCAGGAAGATGCCGAGGTAGTAAGCGGCGCCGTCGCGGAGCTCGTGGAGGGGAAGAGTTTCGCGCACGTCATTGCGGTCGATGTACTTCGAGACCTTGCCGTCGGAATCGCAGGTGATGTCGACCAGCGTCGACTCCAACTGCGGTTTTTCGTTGAGGCGGTGGATGGGCACGATTGGAAAGAGTTGCCCGAGCGCCCAATGATCGAGCAGCGACTGGAACACGGAGAAGTTGCAGATGTGCTGATCGGCGAGCTCGATGTTCAGCGTGCGCAGATCCTCGGGGACTTCGTCGGGATCCATGTGGGCGATGATGTTCTGGAGCTTCTCGGCGATCTCCCAGTAGAGGGTCTCGATGCGCGCCTTCACATCGAGCGGCAGGAGACCCAGCTCGAACATCTGCTGCGACTGCTCCTTGATCTGCTGCAGGTCGTGCCAGGACTCGTTGATGTTCTCGTCGCTGAGACCCTGATCGATGTCGAGGATCTCCCGCGTCAGCTTGTGGTCGCTGGCGCGGACCGAGCGCGGCTCGATCGGCGTCTTCTCGATGGCGCCGAAGGCCTGCACGACCAGCACGGAGTGATGGGCGACGATGGCGCGGCCCGACTCCGAGACGATGTTCGGATGCGGCACCTTCTCGTCGTCGCAGACATCCATGATGTTGTAGACGATGTCGCTCGCGTACTCCTCGAGCGTGTAGTTCATCGACGAGTGGAACTCCGAGCGCGATCCGTCGTAGTCGATGGCCAGACCGCCGCCGACGTCGAGGTATTCGAGCGGGTGGCCGAGCTTGTGGAGCTTGGCGTAGTACATGGCCGCCTCGCGGACGGCGCGCTTGATGGTGAGGATGTCGGGGATCTGTGAGCCGATGTGGAAATGGAGCAGCTTGAACGCCGACTCCATCTTCGCCTCGCGAAGGATCTCGATGGCCTCCAGGATCTCGGCCGTCGAGAGACCGAACTTGGCGTGCTCGCCGCCCGAGGTGGCCCACTTCCCCTTGCCCTTGGAAAGCAGGCGGACGCGCATCCCGATCCACGGCTCGACGCCCATCTCCGCGGCGATGAGGGTGATGGCGCGGACCTCCGAGAGCTTCTCGGCGATGAGGATGACCTTCTTGCCCAGCTTGCGGCCGAGAAGCGCCATGCGGATGAAGGTGTTGTCTTTGTATCCGTTGCAGACGATCAGCGCTTCGGGGTCGTTATGGATGGCCAGGCCGGCGAACATCTCCGGCTTCGATCCGACTTCGAGGCCGTAGTTGAACGGCCGGCCGGCGTCGAGAATCTCTTCGACGACCTCGCGAAGCTGATTGACCTTGATCGGAAAGACTCCGCGGTAGCTGCCGCGATAGCTGTGCTCGGCGATGGCGCCGTTGAAGGCGTTGTTGAGCGTCTCGACGCGATGCCGCAGCAGATCCTGAAAGCGGATGAGGATCGGCGCGGCGAGATTCAGCGCCTGCGCCTCCCGAAGGGCGTCGATGATCGGCACGGCGATGCCGCCTTCCTGCAACGGCGCCACGGTCAGATCGCCGGCCGCATTCACGTCGAAGTAGCCGGTCCCCCAGCGGTCGATCATGTAGAGCGACGACGAATCGTCCACGGTCCACGGCGGCTGTTCGTCGAACTGTTCGGGTTGCGCTTCCATCAGCTTGGGAAGGATAGAACAACGAAGCGCCGGCCGTATTGCGGCCTTTTGTCACTGGGGATCAGTGACTGTCGCTCTTCGTATCCGTTTTCTTGACGTCATCTTCGGCTTTCTTCCCGGCTTTCTGCAGCCCGGCGCCGGCTTTCTGTGCGGCCTGACCGAGGCCTTCTTTCACGCCGCGGCCAAGCTCGATGGAGCCGTTCTTGATCTTCTGGGCCGCATCCGATTTGCCGATGTCGTCGGTGGTCTTCTTGATCTGGTCGCCGGTCTTGACGGCGTCGTCATGGGCTTTCTTTGCCGCATCCGAGGTGGCGGTGTCCGTGATGCGGTAGGAGCCGTCGGGTTGTTTCTGCATGCAGGCGAACGCCAGAAGGACGATTGCAAATGTGGTGAGTCGCTTCATATTGCCTCCGATTCCGGAAGGAGTAGCAAGCAGCGAGCCGTGTATGCTTCGGCGCAGATGAAAAGCGTGATCACCGGCAGCGGAATCGGCATCCCGAAGAACGTCGTAACGAACGACAAGCTCGCCCGCATCATGGACACCAGCGACGAGTGGATCCGGACGCGCAGCGGCATCGAGCAGAGGCACTACGCTGACCCCGGCCAGTCGTCGTCGGACCTCGGCATCATCGCCGCCGAGGGAGCGCTCCAGGCCGCCGGGCGGACGCGCGACGACATCGACGCGCTGATCTTTGCCACGATGACTCCCGACTATCTCTTTCCCGGCAACGGGCCGGTTGTCCAGGCCAGGATGGGGTTTCGGCAGGCGTTGCCGACCTTCGACATCCGCCAGCAATGCTCCGGATTCCTCTACGGCCTCGACCTCGCCGACTCGCTCATCCGCAGCGGCAAGTACGCGCGCGTCCTGCTCATCGGCGGCGAGGTGCACACCCCGTTCATGCCGTGGGAGAACGGCTGGGACACCACGATCGGACTCGAGGATCGCGAAGTTACAGCCGAGGAGCGCGAGCAAAACACCCGCATCCGCGACCGCGTCGTCCTCTTTGGCGACGGAGCTGGGGCCATGGTCGTCGAGGCGATGGATGACGACGATCGAGGGTTTCTCACATCGAAGCTCTACACCGACGGCTCGGGCATCGAGGCACTCTACACACGCGGCGTCGGCTTTCGGCTTCGTCCGTTCGTCACACAGGAGCAGATCGACAAGGGCGACAACATCCCGGACATGGATGGCCGCGAGGTCTTCCGCCAGGCGCTTTCAAAGATGCCCGAGGCAGTACGCGCCGCCTGCGCTTCGGAAGGGCTGAGCGTGTCGGACATCGACGTCCTGCTCGTCCACCAGGCCAATATGCGAATCATCGACGGCGTCGCGAAACAGCTCGGCCTCGGGCCGGACCGCGTCCCGCACAATATCGAGCGATACGCCAATACGACCGCCGGCACGCTGCCGATTCTCTATCACGAGTGCGTGGCCGACGGCCGGATCAAACCGGGAATGCTGGTCTGCTTCACGGCCCTGGGATCGGGACTTCACTGGGGCGCGGCGCTGTACCGCGCGTAATCGTTCTACGCCTGCGGTTGCGGGATCTCGAAGTGCAGCCCGGGGTCGTTGGGCGGCGTCAGGAACTTCGACACGCGCGGTTCGGCCTTTGCCGCGTTCTGGAATGCAGCCACATCGGCAACGGATGATGGTGCGACGTCGAAGACGTTGAGCAGCTTCGGGTCGGCGGCGTGATGCGAGACGTTCATCGGCCCAAGCTCGACGATCTTCGCCGTCATGTCGGCCTTGATCGCGTCGGGCGTCTTGCCGGCGGCCTTGCCCGATTCGTAGACGTCGATGACCGCCTGGCCCGGCGGCTTGTACAACCTTCGTTGCGCGGCGACGCCCTGCGTCTCGAGGTTGTTGTACATGACCCGGGCCTGATCGGCAGGACTCCTCTGGGTGCTGGAGATGGTCACGGTGGCGACATTCGCCGCGGCCATCACGTCCCGCAAAACGCCGAGGGAGTACGGCGTCACATCCGAGGATTTCGCGTTGGGACCAAATACGATGTCGTCCGGCATGGCGGAAGTTTTTCCCCAATCATCCGTTCCAGGCATCGCGAACGGAGGCCGTGTCCTCGAAGGCCCGGAACCGCGCGATCCTGCCGTCGCGTAGCGTGAATTCGTGGACGGAGCCGGTGGATGCCGCACGGCCGTTTCTCTTCAGTTTGTAACCGATGTCGATGTGGGCGTAGACGAGATCTCCGGCACCGGCGAAGCGCGACGGCGTGAATTGCGTGAATTCAACCTCGCGATCGAGCGTGGCGAAAAAATCGCCGACCTCGTCGCGTCCGTGGCGAATGGGATACCAAGGCACTTCGGTCGCGGTCGTATCCGTCCCCCAGTCAACGTCATCCGTGACGTTGCTCAGGATCATGTTGATGTCGCCGCGGCCGAATGCCTCGTAGAGCTCCTGCAGTTTCCGGATGTTGTCGTTTTCGCTCATGACCGTCTCTCCGTCGGGATCTACGGGCGGCGCGGTCCGGCGGATGTTCCGTCAAGAAATTCTGCACCTCGGCGTGCGGCTTGACGACCACATCGTGTGTATCTCATTGCAGCGGCGTTACTTCGCGAAACCACACCTTCGGCGCGGCGCTTGATCTCCCCGCCGTCCGATGGACGAGTGTGAATTCATTCAGGAGCGCGAGAACGAGAGCCAGACGGTGATATCGACCGTAATGACGGGTTGGGAGAGCGTCGTCTTTCAGGTGGAAGACGTGCCGCCGGACGACTGAACGGCGGGATCGGCTTCCTGCACCGCTTCATTGGCGCCCTTGAAGCCGATCTTCGAATGGGTGCCGTCGCAGAACGGCTTCATCGTCGAACCGCCGCAACGGCAGAGCACCGGCTTCTTTACCTCGATGGGGTTGCCCTGCGCATCGGTCAGTGTGAACTCGCCTTCGACGAGGTACGGGCCGTTGTCGCGGACCTTGATATTGATCGCCATCCACTCTCCTAGAAAATCGGGTTCTTCGCCTCGTGCTTCTGAGGCCACTGATAGGTGTAGCCAGGAAACTCGATGGGGATCTTGTAGGTGACCGTGACCGCGATCTCCCCATTGCCGCGGACGATGTTGATGTTGTCTTCCGTCACGGGCAGTTCGTCTTCCCGAGCCTTGGCCAGGATCGCCGCCCGGATGCGGTCGTCGTTGTGGGTGCCGGCGGACTTGGCCTCGTCGACCACAGTCTGCCGCAACTCCGCCGCTTTCACTTTCACCGGAATCATCTTCCACGCCACAAAGATGGCCAATCCGAGAAGAATGAGGCCGATCAGGCACCCCAAACGACCCTCACCGCGCTCGCGACGACTCATGCGCATAACGACCTCCGTCGGGTGTGAGTATACCTATTGGATGATCCTGAAGAGTCGAACGCCGCGCGAGCGCTCGGGTTCCGGGAGTCGGGGGTCGGGGGTCGGAGCGGGAGAAGCTGCGACGGTTCCCGGCTCCCGACTCCCGGCTCGCGTATCACTCGACCACAAAATCATCCTGGCCTTCCCCACCACCAGATCGTGCGGCAGCACGCCCCAGCTCCGGCTGTCGAGGGAGTCGGCGCGGTTGTCGCCGAGGACATAGTAGCAATCGGCGGGGATGATCTGAGGAGAGATGGAGCCGGTCGCAGCCTGGGCTGCGAGGTAGGGTTCGGGCAGGGCGTGGCCGCTCACGATCACGCGTCCGGCGCGCGTCTCAACCAGATCGCCGGGAACGCCGATGACCCGCTTGATCAGCAGTTCATCCGCCTTCCGCAAGGACCGAAAGACGATGACGTCGCCATGAAGAGGCCGAGCGCTAAAGCGGTACGGCGTGACGACGATGTGATCGCCGGGAACGAGCGTCGGCGCCATCGATGACGAGGGGATGACGTAGAGCCTCATCGCCGCACGCACGCCGAGCGCCAGCACGATGGCGATGGCGATCGGCTCGATCACCAGGCGGACGGCGGATTTGTGGGTCACGGTCGTGGAAACGCCGTTGGGGGTGGTGTCATTTCGTGAGAGCGGGGACAAGAGTCAAAAGCGAATGTTGAATGTTGAATGTTCAATGTTGAGTGTTGAATGGAAAGGCGGGCTGGTCCATTCGGTGCCCCGACATTCAACATTCAACATTGAACATTCAACATTCAACATTGGCTTCTTCTTGACGCGCTCCCCCCGCACGACTACTGTTCGCGACGCATGCCGATCGAGCCAAGACAGCCGCAGGGTCTTGTCGACATCCTGGACAAGATCCTCGACAAGGGTCTCGTCGTGGCGGGCGACATCAAGGTCTCGCTTGCGAACGTCGAGCTGCTGACGATCCAGCTCCGGCTGGTCATCTGCTCGATCGACAAGGCCGAGGCCATCGGTATCAATTGGTGGCGCTCGGACCGGTTTTACTCCGCTGCACCGAACGCGGTCGGCGCGGCAGGCAGCGACGAATACGACGCGTTGAAGGCGCGCGTGAGCGAGCTGGAACAGAAGCTCGAGGCACGGGCGCTTCCGCGGACTTCGCAAACAAAAGCAGACGAGAGGAAAGGCAGGTAAGTCATGGCAGTCGAACGCGCACCAGGCGGCACAAGTCTCATCGACGTACTCGACCGGATCCTCGACAAAGGTATCGTCGTCGATGCCTGGGTCAGAATCTCGCTCGTCGGCATCGACCTGATCACGGTTGAAGCGCGCGTCGTCATCGCTTCGATCGACACGTACCTCAAGTACGCCGAGGCGGTCGGCATCACCTCGACCGTCGCCCGTCCGGCCCTCGGGCCCGGCGAAGGCGGCACCGGCGGCGGAACGGGAAGCAACACCCCGGCGTCGAACGTCGGACGCACGTAACGCATCCGCGGACCGAGGTGTGTTCAAAACGCCTGCCGCGAGAGAGCGCACGGCAGGCGTTTTCATTTCGCGCGGTCTGTCCGCGTACCGGCTCAGTGCCGCCGGTCGAAGTTAATGCCGCGCTCGACTTCGGCGATGGCATCGTTGGTCAGCCGGAGCGCTTTCTCGCGATGACCGCCTTTGTCGCGGTCGGCCTTTTCCAACTCCCCCTTGGCCAGGCGAAGATGATCAAGCGCCGCCTGCATGTGCGGCTGATCGGCGCTGGCGCGCCCTGCTACGAACCCCGAGGCGATTGCGGCGACGACGAGAAGGGCAATGACGACACGATGTAACTTCATGGGTCTCCTCCTTAACCGGATTCGACGTGCAAAGGTTGAACCTGCTTACTTCAGCCACTGATCGAACCAATCTCCGACGGTCTGGTACCAGAGCTTCGAGTTCTGCGGCTTCAGAACCCAGTGCCCTTCGTCCGGGAAATAGACCATTTTCGAAGGGATTCCGCGGCGTTGCAGGGCGGTAAAAAGCTCCAGCCCCTGGTTGATGGGAACCCGGAAATCGAGCTCGCCGTGCGTGACCAGCGTCGGCGTCTTGAAGTTCTTCACGAAGTTGTCCGGCGACCAGCGCTGATAGAGCTCGGGGTTGTCCCACGGGTTGCCTTTGAACTCCCATTCCGGGAACCACAGCTCCTCGGTGACGCCGTACTCCGACTTCAGATCATAGACACCGGCGTGCGAGACCAGCGCCTTGAAACGATCAGTATGGCCGAGGATCCAGTCGACCATGTAACCGCCATAGGAGCCGCCTGCCGCACCGATGCGCGAGCCGTCGACGTACGGCAAGGCCGCGAGCATGTCCACGCCGTTCATGATGTCGATGTAGGCCTTGCCGCCCCAGTCGCCGGAGATCTCCTCGACGAACTTCTGCCCGAAGCCGCTCGAGCCGCGCGGATTGGGCATCAGGACCACGTAACCGCGCGCGGCAAACATCTCCGGGTTCCAGCGATACGACCAGGAGTCGCTCCACGCGCCTTGCGGTCCGCCGTGGATCAGCACGATGGCCGGATACTTTTTCGTCGCGTCGAAGCCCGGCGGCGTCATCAGATGGCCTTCGATGCGCGCGTTGTCGGCGCCGGTCCACGAGACGTCGCGAGTCATTCCGATTCGCAGGCTCGTGAGCAGGGCATCGTTTTCATGCGTCAGCCGCTGCACGGCGCTGGTGCGCTTGTTGACGGCGTAGATCTCGGTCGGTCCGGTCAGGCCCGAACGGGCGCAGTAAAGCGTCAGACGGTCGTTCGACACGGCCACGGCGCTCGTCGACCCAAACCCGTCGATCGGCGAGAACTTGCCGTCGAGCGTCACCTCGTACAGCACATCCCTCCCGTCGCTGGGAGCGATGACGAACAACGTCTTCGAATCGGGCGCCCACGTCACCGACTCCACCCAGTTCGGGAAGTCGGCTCCGACGCGGTGCGCCGTACCGCTGGTCCGATCGTAAAGCCACAGCTCCCAGAGGTCGGATTCGTAGCCGGCACGGGCCTGCGAGCGATAGGCGATCCAGCGGCCGTCGGGTGAATAGTGCGGCGAAGTGTCGGCGCCGGTACGGGTGGTGATCTGCTTCGCTTCGCCGCCGGCGATCGGGACGACGAAGAGATCCGCGTTCGTGGAGACCTCCGGATGCGCCGACCTGTCCTGGGCGAAGACGAGCTCTTTGCCGTCCGGCGAGACGTCGAATTCGTCGCCGCCGCCGACGGAGAACGGCGGCGCGTCGAAGGCGCCGGGCGTGAGATCGCGCGGAGTGCCCCCGCCGAGGGGGACGTAGAGAATGTGGCTGCGCGTCGGTTCCTGCCACGCCTTCCAATGGCGATACATCAGACCGGTCAGCACGCGTGCCTTCGTCGGAACCGCCGCCTCGGCCGTCGTCTTTTCCTTGATGCAGCCCGGATCGACGCCGCAGTCGGGGTAGATGTCGGAGACGGCGACCAGGCCCGAACCGTCCGGCGACCATTTCACACTGCCGGCGCCGCCGGCGAGATCGCTCACCTTGCGTGACGTCACCGCGGCAACGTCGTAGAGGTAGATCTGATGCGCGCCGCCGTCGCGGTTGGAAACGTAGGCGATGGTCTTGCCGTCAGGCGACCACGCCGGGCCGTTGTCCTGATGCTTGGCGTCGCTGATCAGCTTCGGCGTGCCGCCGGCGGACGGGATGAAGTAGACGCCGCTGAAGCTCTTGTTCGCCGCGAGATCGGGCGTGGAGACGTCGTACGCCAGCCACTTCCCGTCAGGCGAGAGCTGCGGCCCTCCGATGCGGTGGATGGCAGCGAGGTCCTCGAAGCGCATCGTGTGCTGCGCGAATGCGGCCGTGGCAATGAAAAGGGCGATTGCTGCAAGTGCAGGTTTTCTCATCGTATGTACCCCAACGATCTCAGATTTTCGTAGTACTCCTCGTTTACTTTTACAGGCGAGCCGGCCGTGACTCGCGCGCCGTACGTTGCGATGCGAGGCGGCTCGCTTCCCACAAGCGTTCGCCCGGACATCTCATTCGACGGCGGGAAACCGATGAGCGAGCAGAGGGTCGGCGCGACGTCAAAGGACGTGGTACTCGGCGCCAGCGTCAACGTCGAGGCGAGCACCGCCATGTCGCGCTGGTTGTCGCCGGGCATTCCGGCGACGATGACGTCGAATCCCCGCGCGCGCAATGCCGTGATCGTGGCCACGAGGCCGTCGAGCGCGCGCACAGACGCGGTCAGCTTCTCCGAGGGGCCGATCGTCAGGCGGTTCAGGACGATGTCGAGCGCCGGCAGGTAGACGGTGGCGAAGCGGGCCTGATCGGCATCGACGGCGCTCAGCAACCGTTTCGAGGCTTCCCCATCGACCCGCAACGCGAGGTCGGTTGGGCTCAGACGAGCGCCCGGCGGAAGGGCAAAGATCGACGTCTGGCCGATGGAATCGAGCGCGCCGAGGCGCGCGTCGGCCGAGGTCCACCAGTTCACGGCCACGCTCGGGACCCCTCGGGCGGCGAAGATCTCCCAGACAAAGTCGCGTTTTCGCACGGTCGGAGGCAACGGCTCCAGGCGCGCCAGCCCTACGGCCTCGGCGAGATCGCGCAGCACGAAGTCACCAGGCGACACCGCCTGCAGAAGATGAGCGCCGCCCCGCAGCCGCACGCCGTCGACCGCGCGTACGCCGTGAAGGTAGGTCTTCACCCCCGTGCCCAGCGAAGCCCAGCGTTCGGTCGTCGATCCGCCTCGCAGCGAGGCGACGGCATACTCGGACGGAACCGCTCGGGCCAAGTCGGGCCGGGACCGGTAGATATCCCACGTCAATCCGTCGACCGCGACCAGCGCGACGCGGCGGGTGCCCGGCGCCGTGACGACCTGAATCGGGGGGGCGGCGGTGCGGTTATCCTGCGCGGCGAACGTGGGCAGGAAAAGGAGCGCGATCAGAATCGAGGCCGCGATCGTCATCGGGATCCCCCGCGGCTTCTGATGGATGAGGGGCACCCGCTGCAGCTCGTAAATCGAGAACGACAGCAGCGCCGCGGAGATGGCGATCGTGGCGATCAGAAAGAACGCCGCCATCGCCGCGATGCCGGTCAACAACTCTGGCCAGCCCGGTGTCGCCGGGAACCGATACCACCAGAACGCGACCGGGGCCGCCAGGAGGGACGCCGCGGCGAAGGAGATAGCCAGCAACGCGCGGGGGGTGTCGATGACGATCGTCGGCCGTAATTTGAGAATCAGGGCGATGGCGATCAATAAAAGAAACGAAATCGCGAATCCTGTCACTCCATAGAGCAGAGACATGAGCAGCGTCTCGCCGGCGGAAAGTGGATGATTGCGAAAGAGCATGATGGCGACGAGAGGGACGATCGCGAAGAGGGCGACCAGGAGGGCGGCTTTGGCCGCCACCGTGGCCAGCTCGAGCCAGAAGGCGCGGGAGCTCCGTCCGGCGGAAAAGGGGTCGTGCGCGAACCACCGCTCGATGGCGTGCGAGAGGTAACCGCGCTCCCGCAGATCGCGCCGCAAATCGTCGACGGACGGCACCGGCACGGCACGGAATATAGCACTCGGTCCGGCGTTCTATCGCCCGGCTCTTCCATGGATTCCGGCGCGGTCACCCCTGACAGTCAGATCGACCACCCGGCACTCCCCGGGCAGTCGCATAGCGACCCGCCGAAACGCCATCCATTCGCGAAGTTTTTCTCCGGCGCCGCCATCACTGTCGCCTTCGTCCTGCTGAAACTGAAGGCGCTGGTCCTGATCGTCTTCGACTTCTTCCGCGGCTACGCCGTCAATCCTTTCGAAGGCTTCGGCCTGATGCAGTTTTCGGTGGCCGGGATCTCGATGGGACTGTCGATCTGGGCGATGGCCACGAAGGCTCCGCTCCGGCTGGTGATCGGCTTCGTCGGCATCATCCTCGTCCACGAGATCGGCCACGCCGTGGCCATCCGCGCCAAAGGGCTGCACGCAGGCATCATGGTGTTCATTCCGTTCATCGGCGGCGCGGTAACCCTGAAGGATCAGCCGCGGTCGGCATACGACGACGCCCAGATCGGCCTGGCCGGCCCGATCGCAGGCACGTTCGCCTCGCTGGTATTTCTGCAGGTCTACAAATGGACCGATCAGCCGCTCTACCTGGCTATCGCCGCCGCCGGCTTTGCGGTCAATCTGATCAATCTCCTCCCGATCGGCATGCTCGACGGCGGCCGCATCTCCGCTGCCGTGACGAAGTGGATGTGGGTCTTCGGCGGCGGCGTCCTGATCTACAAGGTGGTAAAGCAGCCCAACCCGCTGATGCTGCTCATCCTGCTGCTGGCCACCTTCCAGGTTTACCTGTCGATCGTCCGCGAGAAGGACGACAAGTCGTTCTACGACGTGACGATCGCCCAGCGTGTATTCATCGCCATCGCCTATTTCGGCCTGGTGATCTTCCTCGGGCACCAGACTTATATGAATCTGAACCGTCTGGCGGCGCTGGCGAAATAGCGCTGGCGCGCGTTGTCTGCGGCTTCGCCGCGTTGTCGGTTGTCTGCGCTGCGGCGCGCGTGGTCATTATTTTAAAGTTTCGCCAAGTTCGCCAAACTCATGGCGACCATCTGAGTGTCGGGTGTCGTTGTTTCCGAAAAGAGCTCAATTGTCCACGCGCCGCAGCGCAGACAACTGACAACGCGGCGAAGCCGCAGACAACGCGCCGCAGGCGCAGGAATGGCAGGAGACGCATTTCGTTTTGATACCCTTGCGCCCGCTCGTATGAACCTTTACCTCCTCATCGCCATCGCCCTCGGTGCGATCTCCGGGACGACCGACGTTTCGGTCGCGCGGCCGGGGCTTACCAACGTGGCGGCTGAATGCGGGGTGATGCGCAGCGAGCAGTCGATCGCCTCGCCGCGCAGCGCGCTCCATCACGCCCGATCGGAATCGACCGCGCCGCGCGTCATCGACGGCGCCCCTGCCCGCATCGAAGCGCCCCTGGCCGGCGCCGCAACGCCTCGCGCCCCCGCAACCAACTGCTGAGCCCCCTCCGGTTCGCGGTTTGTTTGTTGCTGGGAAGGAAATCACCATGATCGATAAAGTACTCACATCCATTTTCGGATCGAAGCATGAGCGCGACGTCAAGAAGATGTTGCCCATCGTCGCGCAGATCAACGCACTCGATCCCGCGATCAGCCCTCTGACCGACGATGAGCTGCGCGGCAAGACCCTCGAGTTCCGCGAGCGCCTCCGCCCCGCCGTCGAGGCGCTCGAAGCGGCGAAGAAAGAGATCCCGCGCGACGAAGTCGTCGTCCGCACGGCGAAAGAAGACCTGCAGGCCGCCCTCGACGAGATCCTCCCCGAGGCCTTCGCCGTCGCCCGCGAGGGGAGCAAGCGAATCCTCAACATGCGCCACTTCGACGTCCAGCTCATGGGCGGCGTCGTCCTGCATCGCGGCAAGATCGCGGAGATGAAGACCGGCGAGGGAAAGACGCTGGTGGCCACGCTCCCCGTCTATCTCAACGCCCTGACCGGCCGCGGCGTTCACGTCGTCACGGTCAACGACTATCTGGCCCGCCGCGACTCGGAGTGGATGGGACGCCTGTACAAGTTCCTCGGCCTTACCGTCGGCGTGATCCAGAACCCCCACGGCGACCGCGAGCGGCAGGAAGCGTACGGCTGCGACGTCACCTACGGCACCAACAACGAATACGGCTTCGACTACCTCCGCGACAACATGAAGTTCGACCTCGAGTCGATGGTGCAGCGCGATCCCGTCTACGCCATCGTCGATGAGGTCGACTCGATCCTGATCGACGAGGCGCGCACGCCGCTCATCATCAGCGGCCCCTCCGAGGAGCGGCCGGATAAGTACTACTCCGTCGACCGCATCATCCCGCGCCTGGTCAAAGAGAAGGATTACCAGGTCGACGAGAAGCAACACACGGCCGTGCTCACCGAAGACGGTGTGCTTCACGCCGAGAAGCTCCTCGGCGTCACCAATCTCTACGACCCCGACAACATGGACACGCTGCACGCCGTGCAGCAGGCCTTGCGCGCCCATACGCTCTACAAGCTCGACGTCGAGTACGTCGTCAAAGACGGCGAAGTGCTCATCGTCGACGAGTTCACCGGACGGCTGATGCCCGGCCGCCGCTGGAGCGACGGTCTGCACCAGGCGGTGGAGGCGAAAGAGGGCGTCAAGATCGAGGCCGAGAACCAGACCCTGGCCACCATCACCTTCCAGAACCTCTTCCGCATGTACGAAAAGCTGGCCGGCATGACCGGTACGGCCGATACCGAGGCCGCGGAGTTCGACAAGATCTACAACCTCGAGGTCGTGGTCATCCCACCCAACCGGCAGATGGTGCGCAAAGACCAGGCGGACCTCGTCTACCGCACGGAGCGCGAGAAGTTCAACGCCATCGTCGACGAGATCAAGATCCTCAACGAAAAAGGACAGCCGGCGCTAGTCGGCACGATCTCGATCGAGAAGTCGGAGGCGCTGTCATCCGCGCTGAAACGCAAAGGCGTGCCGCACGTCGTGCTCAACGCCAAGTACCACGAGAAGGAAGCGGAAATCGTGGCCCAGGCCGGCCGCAAGGGGGCGGTGACGATCGCCACGAACATGGCCGGCCGCGGAACGGACATTCTCCTGGGCGGCAATCCCGAGTTTGCCGCGGCGCAGAAGAACAGGGATGTGGCCGACCCGGCCGAGCGGAAGCGCATCGAGGAAGAGATCGCCGCGCAATGGCAGCTCGATCACGAGGAAGTAGTCCGCCTCGGCGGGCTGCACATCGTCGGCACCGAGCGTCATGAATCGCGCCGCATCGACAATCAGCTCCGCGGCCGATCCGGCCGGCAGGGCGATCCCGGCGCCTCGCGTTTCTATCTCTCGCTCGAAGACGATCTGATGCGCATCTTCGGCGGCGAGCGCCTGATGGGATGGATGGAAAAGCTGGGGATGGAAGAGGGCGTCCCGATCGAGCACAGCATGGTCACGCGCTCGATCGAGCGCGCCCAGAAGCAGGTCGAAGGACGCAACTTCGAAGCCCGCAAACACCTCCTCGAATACGACGACGTGATGAACAAGCAGCGCGAGTCCGTCTACGGGCTGCGCCGCTCCATCCTGGAAGGGCGCGAGGGGAAGGACTACATCCTCAATGCCGCCGACGAGATCGTCGACTACCTGATCGAAACGCACATCCCCGACGATGCACGCGAGCATCCGGACGAAGAAAAGCTGAACGCGGAGCTCTACGACTTCTTCGGCATCGATCTGAAGATGGCGGACGTCGATCTGGCCACGTTGCCGCGCGCCGCCGTGAAGGATCGCGTCATCGAAACCGTGAACCGGCGCTACGAGGAGAAAGAGGCATCGATCGGCGCGGAGATGATGCGTCTCCATCAGAAGTACATCCTGCTGCAGGTCATCGATCAGCTCTGGAAGGATCACCTGCTGAACGTCGATCACCTGAAAGAAGGGATCGGCCTGCGCGGCTACGGCCAGCGCGATCCGCTCATCGAGTACAAGAAGGAGTCGTACGAGATCTTCCAGGAGATGATGGAGCTGATCCAGGACCGCGTGGTGAAGTACCTCTGGAAGACCGAGGTGGTGGTGGAGCGGGAGAGCGACCGGCAGGAGGTGCAGCGCGTCCAGCGCGCCATGCCGCCCCAGAAACCAAAGGCCCCGCCGATGGTCTTCTCCGGCTCCGGCGGATCCACCGGCCCCATCCAGGTGCAGCGCAAGGACCCAAAGATCGGCCGCAACGACCCCTGCTGGTGCGGCAGCGGCAAGAAGTACAAGAAGTGCCACGGGACGGCGGCGTAAACTGTTCACCATGTCCCACATCGCCATCGACTACGACAAAGAGAAACTCCGTGACTTCTGCCGCAAGTGGAAGATCACGGAGTTTTCGCTTTTCGGCAGTGTGGTGCGGGACGATTTCGGGCCCGAAAGTGATGTGGATGTTCTCGTAACGTTCGCCGCCGATGCTCACTGGTCTTTGTTTGACATGTCGGACATGCACGACGAGCTGAGGATGATATTCGGCCGCGAGGTCGATCTGCTGACACGCCGCGCCGTCGAAAGTAGTCTGAACCCAATCCGCAAAAGCTCCATCCTCAGCTCGGCGGTGATGCTTGACGTTGCGTAGCGGCGGATACCTTCAGGACATTCTGATGTCGGCGCGACTCGCGATCTCATATCTCGAGAGGATAAACTGATCATCCGATGCCCCACATCGCCATCGACTACGACAAGGAAAAGCTCCGCGACTTCTGCCGCCGGTGGAAGATCACCGCGTTTTGGCTTTTCGGCAGCGTGGTGCGGCACGATTTCGGGCCGGAGAGCGATGTGGATGTGATGGTGCGATTCGCGGACGAAGCGAGCTGGTCACTGTTCGATGAAGTCCACATGGAAGACGAGTTGGTCGAGATCTTCGGCCGGGACGTCGATCTGCTTACGCGCCGTGCGGTCGAGCGAAGCCGCAATCCAATCCGTCGCGACTCGATCCTGACAAATGCGGTGGCGCTTGAGCTCTGAAGACATCGCTCTGTTGCGAGACATGATCGAGTCGGCGGAGCTCGCAAGGTCGTATATCGATGGCATGACTGCTCAGCAATTTGGCTCGAGTCAGTTGGTGCAGGATGCCGTTTCGTATCGGATCGGCATTATCGGAGAGGCGGCCCGCGACATCTCGCCCGCCACGACCGACCTGATCCCTCTCGATTGGCGCGGCATCCGCGGAATGCGAAATCGCCTTTTTCACGGCTATCGGGAAGTGGATCTGGAAGATCTTTGGAAAACCGCGACAACCAACCTGGATGACCTCCTCGTCGCAATCGAAGCGTTTCTCCAGCGCTGACGTATCATCCGCGCCGCATGCTTCCTGAAAAAACGTTCGAAAACCGTGTCGGCATCATCACTGGAGGCGGGACCGGGATCGGTTTCGCCATCGCCCGCGAGCTGGCGAAGCTCGGAGCCACCGTCGTCATCGCCAGCCGTAGCGAGGAGCACCTCGGGCCGGCCGTCGAGCAGTTGCGGAGCGAGACCGGACGCGCCAACGCCGCCGATCACTTCGTGCTCGACGTCCGCCAGCCCGAGCAGGTCGAGGCGATGGCGGCGAAAGTTCATGCCGATCATGGGCGGATCGACTTTCTCGTCAACAACGCCGCCGGCAACTTCATCTCCCCGACCGATCAGCTCAGCGTGAACGGCTGGAACGCGGTCATCGGCATCGTCCTCAACGGCACGTTCTACTGCACCAGCGCCGTGGGCAAGCGGATGATCGCGGCGAAAAGCGGCACGATCCTCAACATCATCGCCAACTACGCCTGGACCGGCGCGCCCGGCCTCGTCCACTCCGCCAGCGCCAAGGCCGGCGTGCTGGCCATGACCCAGACGCTGGCCGTGGAGTGGGCGCGCCACAAGATCCGCGTCAACGCCATCGCCCCCGGCCCGGTCCACACCGAGGGGGCTTCCAAGCGGCTCTTCCCGAGCGAGATGGTCGAAGAAGGGATCCGCAAAACGATCCCGCTACGCCGCTTCGCCAATCTCGACGAGGTGGCCAACGCTGCGTCCTACCTGCTGTCCGATTACGCCTCGTACGTCACCGGCGAAGCGCTCGTCATCGATGGCGGGCAATGGTTGAGCGGCGCGGATTACTGGACGCGAGTGCAGCAGATGGCTCCGAAGTAACAAGCTGCTTCGCGTGCTCACGCGCCTTTTCAAATTTGCTCCATGTTGGGCGGCGGAATCGTCGACAACCACCGCCGCAACCGGGGGCCTTCGGCCGTTCGAGTGAGGCTATACTTTTTACGGATCCGTCAGCCGCCATGAATGACCTCACGAAGTCCCAGAAACGAACCGTTCGCGAACTGCTCGGTGATGCGCATGAAGCGGAGATCGCCTCAGCCTTGATCGGCGTCGAAAAGGCGATTCAGCAATGGCGAAGCGCCGAGATTCTCCCGAGCGAGGTCAGTGAACGAATCCATGAGTTCCACAAAGAGACGCAGGAGATCTTCAAGACATACAACTACCTCGACCCGATGTTCGCCCTGGCTCGGGCAGTGGTCTTCGGGTTCATCGAGATTTCGCGTGTTCCTGAAGAACTTCGGCCACGAGTCAGGGAGCTGGAAACACTCTTGAGGCGCGACTGACCGATAGCCGGCAAGGCCTCGGCGCACTACTCGACGCGTGCTCTGCGTTTGCCTCCGAACAAGCTCTTGGAATACACGCTTGTTCTAAAGATTGAATGCGATACGACTTCGACCTTCTATCCAGCGACTTCCTTGCGGAACCGGCTGGCGAAGCGCCACCGGCGGATTTCAATGATGGCGAGCTTCTCGATGCCTACTCGGCCGCGGTGACCTCCGCCGCCGCGCGAATCACGCCCGCGGTCGTGAACATCGAGGTGAAGACAAACGGCCGTCGAGGCGAGCGGCGCGGCGGCGGGTCCGGCTTTCTATTCACGCCGGATGGATTCATCCTCACCAATAGCCACGTCGTGACAGACGCATCCTCGATCGACGTCACGCTCATCGACGGCACGCGCTGCACTGCCAGCGTGGTCGGCAATGATCCTGACACCGATCTGGCCGTCGTACGCGTATCCGCGCCGAATCAGATTCCGGCGCGGCTTGGCGACTCCGATCTGATCCGTCCCGGCCAACTGGCCATCGCGATTGGCAGTCCGCTCGGCTTTCAGACCACGGTGACCACCGGCGTCGTCAGCGCGCTTGGACGCACCATGCGGGCGCGAAGCGGAAGGCTGATCGACAGCGTGATCCAGACGGACGCCGCCCTCAATCCCGGCAACTCCGGCGGACCGCTCGTCAACTCGCGTGGCGAAGTGATCGGCGTGAACACAGCCGTCATTCTGCCGGCCCAAGGCATCTGCTTCGCCATCGCCATCAACATGGCGAAATTCGTCGCCGCGCGTCTCATCCGGGACGGCCGGATCACACGCAGTTACATCGGCGTTTCCGGGCAATCCGTTCCCGTTCACCGCCGCCTCGTTCGTTTCCACAATCTCCCGGTCGAGAGCGGCGTTCTCGTCGTGGGCGTGGAAAAGGAGAGTCCGGCCGAGAGCTCCGGATTGCGCGAAGGAGACGTCATCGTGGCGTTTGGCGACAAACCAGTGGCCAACGTCGATCATCTTCATCGCATCCTCACGGAAGAGCAGGTCGGCAGGCGGTCGGAGCTCGTGGTGATCCGGGCCACGGAGAAACTCACGCTGGCCGTTGTCCCGGTTCAGGCGCGCGGGTGAAACGTGATGGCGACGGTGAGTCGTCCGAAAAGGGGAGAGACTCGGTCTCGTTGACGCTGGAACGAACGACTTGGACTCACGCGGAGGCGCGGAGACGCGGAGGAGACGAAGAGAAATTTCTCTCTCCGCGTCCTCCGCGCCTCCGCGTGAGTTCCTCCGGGATCCGTAGTCCAACCGAACGCTGCGTTAATGGCACTGAAGCCGTGACTCGTCGCGCCTCACTTCGCTAACAAGTAGTCCACCGCCACGTGCGCCATCGCTCGCACGCCCAACTCCAATCCGCTCTCATCGACATAAAACAGTGGCGAGTGGTTCGACGCCGCCTGCTCGGCGGTCTGGTTCTTCGGCCGCGTGCCCAGCCAGAAGAAGAGTCCCGGCACCTTTTGCTGGAAGAAGGAAAAGTCTTCCGCGCCGAGAGTGGCGTTGACCACTTCGACGTTGGAGGGGCCGGCTACGCGGCGGAGGGTGGGGGCCATTCGCTCGGTCACGGCGGGGTCGTTGTAAGTGATCGGATAGCCCTCGTCGATCGTTACGGTGGCCGTGGCGCCGCCGCTTTTGGCGATGTCCTCAGCGGTCCGTTTGATGCGGGCGTGGATGTCGTCGCGCATCTTGGCGTCGAGGGAGCGGATCGTGCCGATCATCTCCACGTCGTCGGGGATGATGTTGTTGCGGACGCCGCCGTGGATGGCGCCGACGGTGACGATCGACGGGGCCAGCGACGAGTCGACCTGGCGGCTGGGGATGGTCTGCAATCCGAGGATGATCTGCGCGGCCACGACGATCGGATCGACGCCGAGCCAGGGATAGGCGCCGTGGGTCTGCTTGCCGTGCACGGTGATCTTGAACGAGTCGACCGCGGCCATCATCGAGCCGGGGCGGTAGGCGAGCTCGCCGACCGGGTAGCGCGAGGTCACGTGCAGCCCGAAGACGGCGTCGACCTTCGGATTGTCGAGCGCCCCCTCCTTCACCATCAGCTTCGCTCCCCCTTCCTCCCCCTCCGGCGCTCCCTCCTCGGCGGGCTGAAAGAGAAACTTCACGGTTCCGGGGATCTCCTCGCGGATGCCGGCCAGCACCTCGGCCACGCCGAGGAGGATGGCCACGTGCGCGTCGTGCCCGCAGGCGTGCATGACGCCGACGTCATGACTGTTGAACGTCGTGCGCACCGTCGATTTGAACGGCACGTCGACCTGTTCGACCACCGGCAGCGCATCCATGTCCGCGCGCAGGGCCACGACGCGTCCCGGCTTGCCACCGCGGAGGATGCCGATGACGCCGGTGTGCGCCACGGGCGTCTTCACCTCGATACCAAGCTCGCGCAGCCGGTCGGCGATGATCTTCGACGTGCGCGTCTCCCGGTTGCCGAGCTCGGGATGCTGATGGATGTCGCGCCGGCAATCGATGACTTTCGATTCGACCTTCTTCGAAGCGGCGTCGATGCGTTGATCGAGCGTGGCCGTAGCGGCGTCGAGCGTGGCGGACATGAGGACCTCCAGTGCGAGGATGGCCAGAAAGCGCATGGCGCATTGTAGTGCGGGGTCGCGGGGTGTCGCGGTTGCGTCTCGGGGTGGGGAGCTCGGGCTACAGGGACAGGCCCGCAGGCCTCCTTGGGGTGGGCGTGGAGCCTCCTCGCAGAGGCTGTGAGCCTCTTCGGGTGGGCGTAGAGCCTCTTCGTTGAGACTGTGAGCCTCTTCAGGTGGGCGTAGAGCTAGAACCGGTGGTTCAAGATACGGATCGACCACCTCAAAATCAGAATCGCAGGGGCTCAAAATCAGGAGCGACCCACTTCAAGATCAAATTTTTTCGTCTCAGGACAAATCTTCTTATATCGACGTGTTTGAAGTCTGATCTTCCAGGCGAGTCGATTTTGATTGACGCGCTTGATTCTGATATCGAGGTGGGTCAATTCTGATATCGACGTGTTTGAGTCTGATATCGAGGCAAGTCGATTCTGATCGACGGGCTTGATTCTGATCTCGAGGCGGGTCGATCCTGATATTGAACCCGTTACCAACCCCGCTACCGCGAGACCGCCCCCCGCAGTTCCTCCGCTTTGCGGATCAGCTCCCCGAACCATTCCGCGAAGTGGGCCTCGCCTCGCTCCTCGGCCAGCGTTCTCGTCCCCGAGGCCATGGTAATGAATTGATCGATGAAGCCGTGCAGCTCGTCGGCAACGCCCATCGACATCAACGTCGACGACTGCTCCTCGATGGTCTTGAAGGCCTGCAGCGCCTGGGCGTACTCGTTCGAAAAGTAGGCGAAGGCCTCGCGGGATTCATCGGAACGCTGGTCGTCGTCGGTCATGCGGTCAATTCGCTGCGGATTTTAGGCCACAGCCTGAGGTTTCGCGGTCTCGCGGTTACGCGGTCTCGGAGCACTTGACCACCGCGAGACCCCGCAACCGCGAGACCGCGCAACCTCGTTACTGAGAAGCCAGCGCGTGCAGATCCTCCATCCCCCTCACCACGCCTCCCCGAACGACATACCGGACCTTGCGCAGGTTCGCCACATCCGCGGACGGATCGGCGGCGACGATGACCAGGTCGGCGTCCTTTCCCTTCTCGACGGTGCCGAACTCGTTCTCGCAGCGCATGGCGCGGGCGGCGACGGCGGTGGACGAGACGATCACCTGCATCGGCGTCATCCCGGCCTTCTGCATCGCTTCCATCTCGGCATAGATGGCCGGGCCGTGCAGCGTCAGGGGATTGCCGGCGTCGGTGCCGGTGGCGATGGGGATTCCGGCGGCGACGAGCGTTTTCAGGTTCTGCGCGCCGATCTGCTCCGCCTTGGTCGTCCGTTCGTCGCGGCGCGCAAGCTGTTCGGCGGTGACCGTCGTCGGCGCCGAGGACGTTTCGGCGATTCGGGCCAGCGTCGACTTGTCGACGCAGCCGTTAGGATCGTCGTTCACCACCGGCGTGTGCTCGACCGCGGAGCGGAACATGCGCACGTATCCGCGCGAGACGGTCAGCGTTGGGATGAGGATCGTGCCGTTGCGCTTGGCCAGATCGAGGAACTCCTGGTCGACCGGCTGGTCCCAGACGCTGTGTACGAGCAGCGTCGCCCCCGCGCGCAAGGCCGCCTTGGCCTCGGCCAGACCGGTGGCGTGGACGATGAGCGGGAGGTTGTGCTTGCGCGCCTCGTCTCCCGCGGCGGTGACTGCGGCCGCGGACGCCTCCACGGTCAGCGCGGGCGGCTGGACGATGTACCAGACCTTGACCGCGTGCGAGCCCTGCGAGGCCAGATAGCGGACGCCGTCGCGCGCCGCGGCTTCGTCTTTGAGGACCATGAACTGCCGTTCGGCGGGAAGGTTCAGCCAGTGATCGAGCGTGGAGAGGAGCGGGCCGGCGGCATCGACATGAGGGACGAGCGTGTTCGGCTCGAAGCGGTCGTGCAGCCGCAGCGTCCAGGCATAACCGCCGACGTCGTAAACCGCGGTGACGCCGGAGCAGATGTAGGAACGCCCATAGCGCTCCGGATTCGCCTTCAGCTCCCCCTCGACCTGATCGTACGGATGCGAGGCGCGCATGTCGATCGAGTCGGGCCGTCCGTCGGCCCAACCGGTCTGCGAGAAGTGGACGTGCGCATCGATCAGGCCCGGCGTGATCCACATGCCGCGCACGTCGGTCACATCGATCCCCTCGGGAAGGGGACACTGCACCGCGCTTCCCGCGCAATCGATCTTGCCGTCGCGCAGGATCACGTTCGCGTTCGCCACAGGCGCGCCGCCGCGCCCGTCGATCAGCGTCGCGCCGGTGAGCGCGCGCGGAGGGGCGGGCGTGCCTGCGGGCGCATCGATGGCGCCGGTCACCGCGATCTTCCATCCGGCGGGCGTGCTGACGAAAAGCCGTTCGGAGATCCCGACATGCTCGTCGCTGCCGTAGCGGACACGATAGCGATAGGTGCCGTAGACGATCCCGGGCCGCAGCGGCGTCAGATGGACGTCGTCCGCCTCGAGGAGATCGGGCCAGTTCGCGCCGACTCCTTTTGCGAAGGAGTCGAACCCGACGGCGAAGCCTTCCGGACCGCCGCGCACCAACCCCTCTGAATGGAGATAGCACGCAAGGTATGCCTCGCGATTCCTCTGCCGGATGGCTTTGATGTTCGCATCGAACACGGCACGTGCGGAGGCGACGTCGCCGGCAGGCGCGGCCAGTATTGGCGTCACGATCATCAGAAGGAGTACTGCCAGCGTTATGCGCATTACGGCATTGTAGAATTGCCAGCCGCTACCCCGAAAGGAACTCTCCATGCGCGCCACGAGCTGCCTGCTACTGCTTTTGTTTGCAATGCCGCTTCCGGCGACGCCGCAGACGACGCCGGTCATCCCCCACGCCGGCGAGAGCATCGACGTCTCGATCGTCAACGTCGATACCGTGGTCACCGACAGGCAGGGACGCCGCGTTCACGGACTGCGGCGGGAAGACTTCGAGATCTACGAGAACGGAGTCCGGCAGCCGATCACGAACTTTGCGGAGTACGCCAGTGAGCGGGAGGCGACGTCGGCCGGTGTTGCAACGCCCTCGGCCACCGCGAGCGCCGCACATGTAGCGGTACAGGCGCCGCCGCCGCAGAAGCGAACCATCATCGTCTTCGTCGAGCGTTTTCAACTGGCTTCCTTCCGAAGCGGTCCGCTCTTCGCGGCGATGAAGAAGCTGTTGCACGAATCGGTGCGGCCGGGCGACCGCGTCATGGTCGTGACCTGGAACCACGGCATCCTCGGCACGCGGCTCGATTTCACCGACGATCTCGGCAGGATCGACAAAGCCATCGATGCCATCGCCGCGCGGACCATCACCATCGACCACGATCCGATGGACGATCTCGAGCGGGAGATCGATGCCATCACGACGTTCGAAGCGGAAGCGGCGGAGTTCGGGCGCGGCCGCCTGGGGAGTGCCGATATCCCTCGTGAATCAGGGCTCAGTTTCTTCGTTGAAGAAAACTCGCGCATGTCGGCCAAGACCGCCCTTCTCGACGAGCAGCGGAAGGTGCAGACCATCAACGCTCTCATGCGCTCGACCGGCGCCATCGAGGGGAAAAAGATCCTCCTTCTGGCAACGCATCGTCTTTCGGAGTACGCCGGCGCGGAGGCGCTCTTCATGGCCGGCGCCAGCACTCTCCCCTCGGACTTCCGCCGCGAATTCGACGGCAAGCCGCTGATCCGGTCGCTCATCGAGACAGCCAATGCGAATGGGTTCACCGTCTACCCGATCTACGCCGAGGGGTTGGGAACGAACGCGATGGCCTCGTCGCAGTTCAGAGGAATGCAGCCGAGAGGAGTCGGATATGACTACCTCGTCCTGAACAACGAAACGCCGATGCTCGAATACGTCGCCCAGCAGACGGGCGGCGTGACCGCGTGGGGGAGCAAGGACGTTACGAACCTCCTGCCCCATGTCGTCGACGACTTCGAGTCGTACTACTCGCTCGCTTACAGCGCGACGCCGGGAAAAGCGGCCTCACGCAAGATCGAGGTCCGGGTGAAGGACCCGAAGCTCACCGTCCGCGCGCGCAAACAGTTCCTGCCGAAATCGGATACGACGAAGATGGAGGACCGCGTCATCGCCACCCTCTTCGGAAACGCGCCGCCGTCATCGTTCGATGTGAAGGTCCGTCTGGCCGCACCGAAGCTCGACGAGAGGAAGCACTACATGATTCCGATCACGATCGAGGTGCCAATCTCGGCGCTGACGATGCTTCCCACCGAGGGCAATGCCTCTGCCGGCGCGTTCACGGTCTACATGGCCTGGGGCTCGACGTTCGGAGGCGTAAGCGATACCCACCACGATACGAAGCAGTTCTCGATCGCCGCCGCCGAGCTGGAGAAAGCGAAGAGGAATCACTTCACCTACGAGTTCAAAGTCGAATCGGCGACGCCCTACCTGCGCATCGCCCTCGGCGTGTACGACGAGGTGTCGAAGGAGTACGCGCTGAACCTGGTCGATCTGCAGCCGCCGGCGCCAGCCAGGAAGTAACCCGCGGACGGAGCGCTGGCGTCTCGCCGGCTGGCCCGGGGGCGTCTCGCCCCAGGTCTGGCAAGATTCCACACACTTGCTGGTACCTCCTCAGCGGCGAGACCCTTCGGCTTCGCTCAGGGCAGGCTCTGCCGAGCCAGCCGGCGAGACGCCAGCGCTCCGGCGGCAAATCATTCAATCCAGCGTCTTCACCGGCCCCAGCTTCAGATTCAAATCGTCGTCCGACAGCCCGAAGATCTTCTTCAATTCGGCCATCTTTTCTTCTAGCTTCATCAGCGCCGAGCCGACCTTTTCGATCTCCTCGTCGGTGAGATTGCCGGCGTCCATCCGCCGGAGGGCCTGTTTTTCCAGCAGACGCCGCACCAGCTCGATGATCGACAGCACCAGCTTCGCCAGGCCGTTCTCGACGATGTCCGAGTCGGCGGCGATGCGGTCGGGGATGGTCCGCTCGGTGAACGTCAGCGACGCCCGCAGGCGCTCTTCGTCATTCGTGATCATCAGCGAAGACCTCCAGCGGCCACGGTCCGGACAAGAGAAACGGGACGGAGGCGAAGTCGCGCTTCAGCACCGCCCCGGCATCGTTCAGCGCCGCGACCGATTCCCGGCGGACGAGCGCGGCGAATTCGAGCGATGCGGTGTCGCGCGTCGCCCAGCGATGTTTGACCGCGAGCGGCGCAAGCGTCGCATCGACCGCACTCCGAAACTCCGGTGCGACCTCGGCGGCGCGCGTGGCTTCATGCAGCGCGCGGATGTACGCGGCTCCCGATTCGAAGTCATGCCGGTCAGGCCGCGCCCGCGGCGACGCTGCCGCGACCTTGAGCGTCATCTCCACCATCCCTCGATACTCACGAAGGGTTCGTCCCCATCGCTCGATATGCGCCGCGCATTTGGCCGCGGCATCGCTCTGGCCATGCGCGGTGAATCCGTAGCGGATGGCAATGAAGGTGGCGCGGTCGAGCAGCGACGCACGCGTTTGCGCGACGCGCAGCAACAGCTCGCGGTCGCCAAGCGGCTGCGCATCATCGATCGGCACCCCGCTGAGCCAGAGGCCGGCGACAGGAATGGCCTCGGCCAACGGCTCGATGTCCTCTCTTTCCAGATGCGCGCCGATCACGACGTGCTTCATTTGATCTGCTTCGGCTGCGACGTCCGGATGATGGCGTCGACGTTGGCCAGAACGATGTTGAGGCCGAGGTAGAGGAGATCGACGTCGCCGATCGAGACGACTGCTTCGCCGGCGATCACCACGCCGCGGTCGAGCAGGTGGTCGAGCATTTCGAGAAGGCCCAGCTCTTCTTCACTGTCAGTCATCGGTTGTTACCGCGAACGTATACGGAGGCCACGGTCCGGTCAACGCAAGGGTCACGCCGTCCGCGGCGTAGCGGCGTGTAAGGGCGTCGCGGAGCTCTTCGAGCCGGGCATCTTCGTCGCGCTCGATGAGGACGTTGATCTGCGGAAAGGCGCCGGAGCGCTGCTGGCGCGTTTCGGCCACGGTATCGCAGGCGAGTTTCTCCATCACCGCACGCTCGACCTCGGATACGACCTGCTGCTCGGCCTCGCGCGAGGCTCGTTTCTTCTCGTCATCGAGCTTCTTGCGCAGCAGGAACGCCTTTCCGGCCGCGGCCGCGGCAATCTCGTTCGAGAGAGCGCGCAGACCGTCGACGCGCCGCACCAGCGCCTCGCTCCAGAGCTGCGGGTCGAACTCGATGCGCAATGTCCACTCCTGCTTGCCATCGAGACGGTCCAGCAGCTTCTCCAGCCGCGCACGCTCGCTCTCCAGATGCCGCCGCAGGCTGTCCGCGGAAGCAAAGAGCGTGAAGGCACGAAGCGGAATGATCGTCCCGCCGTGCATCAGCCCGTTCATCACGCTCTGATGCCGATAGCCGATCGCGCCGAGCCACTCCACGTCCTTAGCCCGCGCGTCGATGACGCCCTGCGAGAAATCGACGTCGTCGACGGGGGTTATGAATGCTGCCAGATCGCCGGACGTGACCACATTCAACCGATCCGACCCGTCGACAGCCTCGACCCGCTCCGGCATCGGATGGCCGGCGCGAGCAAAGGCGTAGACATAGAGGATGTCAGGCATGAGAGCGAATCATTGTAGGGCGGCGTTGGTCACAGGCGTCAAAGAGGGCGGTACGTGATGAGCGTGGTATGGCATATACGTCGGCTCCGGGCAGGGCCGCCGCGGAGCAGCGCATTCGCCGGCGGAGCGGCGTCTGGCGTTTCGCCGGCGGAGCCGGCGAGAGATCGTAGCCCCCGGTTTCAACCGGGGGATTCAGGGTCGCCCCAAATTGCGAGCCCGCTTCAGCGGGCGACAGAGCAGGCGGGTGCGGACGTCCCGGCGGAATGTACCTCGTATTCTGTCGCCCGCTAAAGCGGGCTTGCAATCCTGAGGGCGACCTCGAAAACCCCCGGTTGAAACCGGGGGCTACGATCTCAAGCCGGCTTCGCCGGCAAACGTCCGAACGCCAGAGCACAGACACTCTTGTCTGTGCCGGAGCTTGCAGGGACTCACCACCATCCTCCTACCACCCCGCCCTCCCAAACTCCGCCGAATCCACCAGCGCCCTCACCACCCCCACCCGCGTCTCCTTCTTCTTCAGCGCGTCGAGAAAATAGCGTTCGCCGGCGGCGTCGATGGGGCGCCCCAGGATGGTGGCGTAGGCGATGTGGAGGAAGTCGGAGTCGTTGAGGCAATCGGAATCGTAAGCGACCGTTTCCGCGATGTCGTTGGCGGCGACGCGGCGCGATGGATCGACTCCGATACGGGCCAGCAGTGCGGGAGGGGCCGGAGCGCCACGGCGGCGGCCGTACCACCAGGCGTTCTCGTCGAGAAACTCATTCGGCTCGTTGACTCGGAAGGCGCGCGTGAGCTCGGGAAGGGATTCGACGATCTTCGGGGCGTCGAGCGGCGTCACCGCGATCAGGCTGAAACGCGCGGCCAGGGCACGATGGTCGGATGAGGAAGCGGGATCGATCGCCGCGGGCGCCTCGGAGCGGGAAAAGGAGACGGTCAGGTAGTTGACGCCGTCGCGCCACTGCTTGCGAGGAACATCGAACGGATAGTCGCGCCAGCCGGTGGCGAGCGTCAGTCGTGCGATCGGCGCCGCGTTTAGCGAGATCGTGGCGATCTGCGGCGCCGCGCCCGGGTATTCGAACGGCATCATCCGCAGCAACAGGCGATGGTCGACAGCCGATGATGCGATGAGCAGCGCCGACACCTCGGCGTCAGTCCACCGCGCGACCTCGGTACCCGTTCCTTCCGAACCGTACCAGCCCGCGCCGAGGAAGAAATCGGACTCGGAGCCGAGGTGGAGAACCTGGGTTGGATAGGCCGCGATCAGGGCGCGTGTGTCGGCGGCGGTAAGGCGGTTGAGCAGGAGATGACGAAGGCCCGGCGCGTAAGACAGCCGGAACGATTCCAGCGGGCTTGCGAGAACGACCGGGTACTGGCAACTCCAGTCGCCGATGTCGCCGGGCCGGTGGAAGCCGGCGCTGACGATCCACACCGGTTCGTTGTGCGCCACCACGCTGGCAGCGCGCGACGATGACTCGCCCGCGCTGATGAGGCGGACGCGCGGCGGAAGTTGCCGAAGATAGAAATCGAGACAGACGTACGACCAGTCGTTGGTCGTCACCACGGCATCGCGCGCGTGGGCATGCTCGTGGATCGTCGCCGCGATCACCCGCCAGTTCAGCTTGCGGTACGGCTCCGTCCGCGCGGATGGCCAGCCTTCGCGGATGATGAAGCCGGCAGCGATGAGTGCGGCCAGCGGAACGGCGATGGCCGTCCGGCCGCGCAGGACGAGACGGAGTAGCGTGGTGATGCCGATCGCCGCCAGAAGGAGATACGCGGGGAGCGCCGTGGCGACGTAACGGACGGCGTACCAGTGCCGCAGGCGCCAGAGCGCGGCGACGCTCATTGCGATCGGAAGGACGGCCATGCCGATGACGATCGCACCGCGGACACGGTCGCGCAGCACGAGGGCAACCGCGCCGATGAGCGCCAGCGCGGCGACGACATACGCGGTGCGATGAATCGTCGTCACGTCGACGGCGCCGATGGAGAACGATTGCAGCAGGCGCTGAAAGAATCGGGCGCTGAGCGGGCGGAATCCCGCCGCCGCGGCATTGCCCGGCATCCGCCGGTAAAGCAGCGGAACGAGCGCCGCCGCCGCCAGCGCGGCGATGGCGTAAATCGCGAAAAACCGTTGCCGGTCGAGCAGAAAGGCGATGGACGCGGTGAGAGCGGCGGCGACGAGCAGCGGGGCGGCGCCGGAGGTTGCGAAGAGGGTGAGAAGGAGCAGTAGCGCGGTCGCGAGGTTGCGCGGTCGCGCGGTGTGCGATTGCAGGAGCAGCGCAAGCATCGCCGTGGACAGCAGAATCAGCAGCGCATAGGGACGCGCCTCGCGACTGTAGTAAATCGCCAGTGGGGAGCCGGCAAGCAAAAGCGCGAAGGTGAGCGATTCCGCGTGATCTTCGCTGCCACTCCCGACACCCGACCGCCGACACCCGACAACCCCAACCACAATCGCCAACACCCCGAACACCCCGGGCGCAAACCGCGCCGCAAGCTCCGGCGAATGCGCGAAGCGTCCGGCCAGCTCCGAGGCGAAAAACAGCGGACCGTGCTCGCTGGCGAAACCGGTCATCCAGCGCCAGAGCGGCTCGTGGGTCAGCTTCGTGGCGACGTCGTAATCGAGGATCTCGTCGAGCCAGAGGCTGGGGACGGCGATGCCGCCGAAGCGGAGCACGGCGCCGAAGATGACGATGGCGGCCAGCAGCAGAAGCTCGGCGATGCGCCGCATTTGGGCGCAGAGTAGCACGCACATTTGACACCGCCCGCCATTGGTCAATACATTGACTGTTTAGATGGCAATTCAGCCGGAACGGGACCTCGTCGCTGGCGTGATTCAGCTCGCAAACCTGCTGACGCGCCGCCTCGCACCGGTCTTCGAGAAGGCCCGCGTCACCCCGCAGCAGTGGGCCATCCTCTCCGTCATCGAACAGAGTGCCGGCCCGATGTCGCTGGCCGCCCTGGCGCGGTCGATGATGGTCTCCAAACAGAACATGACCGGCATGATGGCCCGCCTCGAACAGCTCGGCTTCGCCGAGCGCGCCGACGACCCCGAGGATCTCCGTTCGTCGCGTGTCATTCTTACCCGGCGCGGGCGGTCAACGATTGAGAAGCTACGGCCGGCGTATGAGGAGTGGCGGGAAGCATTGCTTGCCGATTTGTCGGACCGCGACCTGCTAGCCGCGGCGAACACGATCAGTACGCTGATCGAAACGCTGTCGTAACTTCGTAACGCGCGGCTGCGCCGCTGGGGGCACAGACAAGAGTGTCTGTGCCACATTCGGCAGCGCAAGACTCCACTCTTCCTGGCAATACCGAGTGGCTAATGTGGCACAGACAGGCACAGACACTCTCGTCTGTGCCTAGCCATTTCTCACACGCTGAGTGGAATTGCAGGCACCTTGTTGGCGCCGAAACTTGGGACGACGTGGAGTTGTGCGAACGGTTCGTTCTCGGCAGTACCTCCAATCGAGAGTCCTTCTCCCCCAGCGGTTTCTTGCTGGGGGAGAAGGTGCCGAAGGCGGATGAGGGGGCGTTTCACGAGGACGTGATTCGCGCACCTTCGGGCGCTCTCGGACCAGCGTCGGTAAATCGCACATATCTCGTAAAGCGCCCCCCTCATCCGGCTTCGCCACCTTCTCCCCCCGCAAGAAACCGCGGGGGGGAGAAGGACTCTCGACGAAGGGAATGGCAAGGCTCTCGAAGGAACAATTCAAGTGAGCGTGTAAGAAATTCAGGCTAGCGGCGTAGCCGCGCGAAAAACCGACAACGCGAAGCACAAAAGCTACCGCGCCGATAACGCGCGAAGCGCGGCAGCCACTACCCGATTCCGGCCCGCGGCTTTCGCCGCGTACAAGCGCTCGTCGGCGGCGCGGAAGAGGGCATCGGCGGCGGCGCCGTCGTCGGGAAACATGGCCGCGCCGATGCTGACGGTCACCGGCGCTCCGCCGGCGGGAGCCGGCATCGCTTCGACGTTTTCGCGCACGCGTTCGGCGATCGCCGAAAGAGCCGCGCCATCGATCTGCGGCACGATCACCGCAAATTCCTCGCCGCCGTAGCGCGCCGGAAAGTCGACCGTTCGCACCGCCTCGCGGATCACGCGCGCCACCCGCTGCAGCGCCTCGTTGCCGGCGAGGTGGCCGTAGGTGTCGTTGTACTTCTTGAAGCGGTCGAGATCGAGGATGAGGACGCCGAACTGCTCCGGGTAGCGGCTGGCGCGCTCGATCTCCAGGTCGATGCGCTCGCGAAAGGCGCGGAAGTTCGGAAGGTTCGTCAGCTCGTCGGTACGGGCGTGCGCTTTCAATTCGTCGGCCATATGGTTGACCGCGGCGGCCAGACTGGCCACCTCGAAATCGCCGCCTACCGGAGCGCGCGCGCCGAGGTCTCCGGCAGCGATGCGGTCGGCAGCCTGGGAGAGCTCCTCGATCGGACGGACCACCTTCCGCAGCGTCACCTGCACCGCGGCGAAGCTGCAGATGATCAGGATCCAGGCCACGGCCAGGCCGGCCGTCATCAGGTCGTGCGATTCGCGCTCCAGCATCGGCAGTTGCCGGGCGATCTCGCGTTTTCTCTCGTCGACGATCCTCTGCGCCTCGGCCACCACGCGAAGGGATTCGATGTCGATCTCCCGCGGCGCCGACGTGCCGTCGCCGAGGACGGAGCGGAACGTCGCCATCCTCCGGCGCAGCGCCGCGGTGTCGATCGTCATCAGAGAATCGGATTCGAGGAGCTGCGCGACGATCCGGTAGTTGGCGGTACTGCCGGCCACCGCATGGGCGCGGTAGGCGTTCTGCGCGCGGATCAGCTCTTCGAGCGTGGCGATGGCGCGCGTCTCGACGCCCACCAGCCGGCTCCATCGTTCCTGGGCCACCTGCGCGCGCCAGCTCAGACCGAAGGTGATGGCGAAGAGCGCCAGGGCGAAGGCGGCGGTAAGGAGCAGCACACGCGAGCGCAGCCGGGTGCGGCGCGCCACGCTAATTGCTCCCCGCCAGTTGATTGGCGCGGCGGGCCACGGCGTGCGTGGCCAGGACGTACGCGGCATGGCTCCACGTCAACGGCGCGACGGATAGCGGCTTGCCGGTGTACGGATCGAGCTGTTCGGCCAGCACGCCGCTCGGCAGCGCATGCGCCGTCGCCCACAGGAGGATGTCGATGGCCTTCTGCAGCTCGGCTGCACTTTGCGCGCGCATGGCGTACCAGTGCGCGATCGACATCGTGCAGACGATCCAGGGATTCCCGGCTACGTTGGCGACGTCCTTCGAGACCTGGAAGTAGTAATCGTTCTCGTAGCGCGCCAGGCCGCCGACGTCGGTCTTGATCGTCAGCCGCGCGATCATTGCCTCCATCGTGGCCACGATCTTCGGATCGTCAGCCGCGAACATGCCGAACAGCCACAGCCCGGCCATCGAGGCGTCGAGGGTCATGTCGGCGGTGATCTCCCCTTCGCGGGAAACGTTGATCGACCGCGCGAAGCGGCCGGACTTCTCGTCGAAGAGAAATTTCGACGCGCCGTCTTTGATCTCGCTGGCGGCGCGGCGGTACTTCTCGGCCTGGGCCGTTTCCCCAAACGCGTCGGTGAAATTCGCGGCGGCGTTGAGGCCTGCCCAGACCGAGCCGATGGTGAAGGCGGCGATGCCGCGCCGCTCTTCCCAAAGGTCCCACGACGGCGCGGGCAAGCGCGTGTGCGGCTCACGGTAGCGCGCCAGGAAGTCGGCCATCGTCTTGATGATCGGCTTGTACATCGGCTTGACGAATTCGACGTCGTGGAACTTCTCGAAGTGCGTCCAGAGCGCCAGCACGACCAGCGCCGTCTCATCCTCCTGGATCGGCAATTGCCGTTTGCCGTCCGCCAGCCACGGGTGCCACGACGACCCCAGCGATCCATCCGGGTTGTACTTGTGCAGCAGGAACCCCTCGGGGGTAATCAGGCGGCAGCAGAAATCGAAGAAGCGCCGGGTGATCTCCGCGTAGCCGGCATGTAGTAGCGCCGTCGTCACGATGGCGCCGTCGCGCGGCCACATGTAGGTGTACGTGTCCTTGCCGAACTGCACGATGTCGGAATCGGTGGCGGCGATGACGGCGCCGCTGTTGTCGATCTGCGTCCGGATGATGAGCAACGAACGCCGATAGAGACGCTGCACCGGTTCGGGCAGGCGGCTGATGTCGACGTCGTTCTTGACCCACAACTTCCAGTAATCGCGCGTCCGGTCGAGAAACGATCCAGCGCCGCGCTCGCGCATGACGGCATCGAGCTGGGCCACCTCGCGATAGGTCTTGCCGAAGACCCACCAGATGTAGGTAACGGCCGATTCGTTTGGCGGAAGGGTCAGCGAGATCATCCCGGTGCAATCGACCGATCCCTGCGCGATGGCCTTGTGCGCCTCGAGGACGCCGTCTTCGGCATCGCGCCACGTTCCCTGGAATCCCTCGCGCTCCTTGGTGCCGATGGCGAATGCCTGAAAGCCGAACTGGTCGTCGCTGGAGGCGTTGATCAGCACGTAGCGCTGCGCCTTGTAGGCGACGAAGCCGTTGAACTCGGGATCGAAGAAAATCGTGTCGCCGATGGCGTTGCCGCCGAGGTGCGGATCGAAATGAGTGAAGAGTCGGACGGGGCGCTTCTTGTCGGAAAGATTGTGCAGCTCAACTCTGCGGATCAGAACGTCACGGTCGAAATCGACGGTGTCGTTGATGACCATGTCGAGCTGCAGCGGATTCGAATGCGCGTCCATCCGCGTGACCAGCGAGTCGCCGTCGTAGTCGAGTTTCTTCTCCCACGCCGGATCGCCGATCCAGGCGAACTTGCCATCGCACCAGACGCCGAAGAACGAAACGTCGCCGTTGGTCTGGTTGTCCTGCCCGACATGCGGGTAGTAGACGTCGCGGATGTTGTACTCATGATCGAAGTTGACCATGAGGTTCCCGTTGCCGATGGGGAGGTCACGAGGCATGGGGGAAGGATAGCGGGTTGCTTGGGTGGCTGGGTTACTGAGTTGCTGGGTCTCGCGGTTGCGCGGTCGCGTGGTCTCGCGGTTTTGAGCCGCGACCTTTACTGAGCAACCCTGCAACTCAGCAACTCAGCAACCCTACGTCTGGCACTTCGGGCACCAGTACGTGCCCCGCGCATCGTCGCCCTGCTTCCGATACCTGATCGGACTCCCGCACCTTCGGCAGGGATCGCCGCCGCGGCTGTAGACGGCGAAGGTTGAGCGGGCTTCGGCGCTGTGGCGGAGAAGTTTGTAGGCGCAGTCGACGATTCGCTCGAGTTGCGCCTCATCGAGATCAGCGACGCGTGTGAAGGGATCGACGCCGGCGCAGAAGAGCGTCTCCGATTTCCAGATGTTGCCGATGCCGGCCAGGACGCGCTGGTTGAGGAGGACGTTCGCGATCTCTTCGCCGGGACGCGCGCGAATGCGGCGCAGGGCCTCGTCGCGATCGAAGGTCTCGCCGAGGAGGTCCGGACCCATACCGCGGAGATCGCTGTTGCGCGCGAGAGTGCGGCTGCTGTGAAACTCAGCGACGGGAACAGTGAAGGCGACTGCAACGTAGTCGTCGGTGCTGATGACGATGCGCATGTCGCGGCGGGGACGCTGCCATCGCTCTCCCGGCCGGTAGATGTGCCAGCTCCCGTTCATCTTCATGTGCGTGTGGAGGTGCAGGTCGCCGGAGAATTCGATGATGAGGTTCTTGCCTGCCGGCCGGACGCGCTCGATCGTCCGTCCCTTCACCGGTGCGTCGTCGTCGACACGCGCAAGCTTGGGAAGCACGGTCTCGAAAGAGGTCACGGTCCTTCCGGCGAGAGCGCGGTGAAGCGCCTGCGCGGCGCGGTAGATGGAGTCGCCTTCAGGCATGCCGCGTGCCCGAAACAGCCCTCATCTGGTACCCCATCGCCGTCACCGCAAACCCCGCTTCGGCGAGGTAGGAACCGAGGTCTGACTTCGACGCTGGCGCATCGTTGATCTCCGAGATGAGCAGCGCGCGGCGAAAACCGTTCGTCACGAGAGAAGCAAGCATCCGCGCGATCTCCCTTGCCACCGTTCCCCGCATCGGCTCATCTTCGGGGAGGAACACGGAAAGCTGTTTCTCGCCGCGGCCGACGTACGCGCCGAGCATGCCGTTGACGAGGATCACGCTGGCGCCGGGGACGCGCATCAGGCCGGCGGCCGGCCATTTCAGCAATGCGCCGTAGGGGTTGGCGGGATCGGTGGCGGCGAGCATCACCGACTCCGGCTCGTCGGGCTCTTCGCGGTTGGAGCGGAGGAGATCGAGCGCGCCGGCGCTGCCGAACTGCGTGGCGCCGAAACCGGACACGAAGTAGCCGCGCCGGATACGGCCCGACTCCTCCATCGCTTTCAAAACGGGATAGATGGCGCTGAAGCCGCCGGGGACCGACTCCACCGCCGCCGATTCGCGGACGATGATGCCGTAGCGCGCCAGGAGCTGGTGCGCGAGGGCGCTGGCACGCTCGGTCGCGGAGCCGCGCGGCGGTGGAAGGAGCGACCAGCGGCCCTGCGTCGACGGCGGCGCGATGCGGCGGGAGCGGAAGCCCTGCGAGCGCGGAGCCGCCTTCGGCCGCGTGTAGGCGCGCAGGGCGTGGAAGGTGTCGTTCGTGATCACGCCGCGCCAAACCAGGCTCCAGAGCGCGTCGACGACGTCGTTGGCGAAGCCGCCCAGCGCTTCCTGGATCTGGGCAAAGAACGATGCGCCGCCGGCGCGGAGGTGTTCGACGATGCGCTGTTCCAGCTCGCTCAGCTCCACTTCCGCGGGCGTGTGCAGCAGCGGGAGATGATCGGTCAGGTACAACGCGATGCGGCCGTCGCGCTCGCCGATCGGCTCGACGCCGGTCCAGACGATCTCGCCGGCCGCACTCAGAGTGTCGAGATCGGATGGCTTGTAGCCGTCGATGCGCGCTGAGAGGATTTCCGACTCGAGGATCGACGCCGGCAGCGCCGCTCCCTGCAGCGCTTCGATCACCTCGAGCAGTCCTTCGAGGCCGCGGCGCTTCTTCGTCACGAGCTGCCAGCCGTTGATGAGGCGCGTGTACGCCTTCGTATCGACCGGTTCCACTTCCTTGCGCAGCTTGGCCAGCGAGCGTTGGCGGATGGAGCGCAGCACTTCGACCTCGCACCACTCGCGATGCGTCCCGCCGGGCCGGAACTCCCCTTCGACCAGGCGGCCGCGCTCGACGAAACGTTCCAGCGCCATCGTCACGACTGCCACGCCGAGGCCGTAGCGGCGAGCCACGTCGGGCGGCGTGAAGGGACCGTGCGTGCGGGCGAAGCGGAGCACGAGATCGCCGGCCGGATCGGCCACTGGCTGAAGGTAACGGTCGGCCAGACCTGCCGGAAGCGGCGCGCCGAGGGCGTCGCGATAGCGGCTGGCGTCCTCGATGGCGATGAAACGCTTTTCTCGCGCCACCTGAATCTCGATGATGCGGCGCGCTTTCGCCAGCTCGCGCGTGGCGGCCTTTGCATCGACCAGCGACCGCGCGGCGATCTCCTCCAACGACAAGTCGCCGAGGCGGAGCAGCAGATCGTGAAGCGCATCCGGCGACTTCGCCTTATGCCGGTCGTCGAGATGCTGGAGCTCGATCTCCAGCGCATACAGCGCGTCGGCATCGAGCAGCTCGCGCAGCTCCGGCTCGCCGAGCAGCTCACGGAGCTGGGCCTGATCGATCGCCAGCGCCTGGGCCCGCCGCTCCGCAAGCGGGGCATCGCCGTCGTAGATGAAGTTCGCCACGTAGCGGAAGAGCAGCGATCCCGCGAACGGCGACGGCTTCTCCGTGTCGGCGACGACGACGCGAATCGTCCTCTGCTGGATCTTCTTCATCGTGGCCACGAGGGCCGGGACGTCGAAGACATCGCGCAGCACTTCGCGGTAGGTTTCGAGGATGATCGGAAACGATCCGAAGCGCGACGCCACCTGCAGCAGGTCGTAGGCGCGCTTCCTCTGCTGCCACAGCGGCGTTCTGCGATCCGGCCGATACCTCGGCAACAGCAGCGCCCTCGCCGCGGCCTCGCGGAATTTGGCCGCGAACATCGAACTGGCGCCGAGCTGGCGGACGACGAGCTGTTCGATCTCGTCAGCCTCGGGGATGACCAGCTCCGCGCGCGGCGCGGCATCTGTGTCGGGGAAGCGGACGATGAAGCCGTCGTCGCTCCACATCGTCTCGACGTCGATCTGCAGCTCGTTGCGCACCTTCGCCGTCACCGCCATCGCCCACGGCGCATGGATGCGCCCGCCGAACGGCGTGAGGACGCAGACCCGCCAGTCGCCGAGGTCGTCGAGGACGCGCTCGATGACGATGGTGCGGTCGTCAGGGACGGCGCCGGTCGCGGCGTGCTGATCGTCGAGGTATTGCAGGAAGTTCTTCGCCGCCAGCGCGCCGAGGTCGTGTTTCGACGTCAGCCGCTCCACCGCCGCGTCGGGCTGCATCGCGCCGACCTCGCGCACCAGCGCGCCGATCGCCTCACCAAACGGAACCGTTCGCTCGGCGGAGTCGGCTCTCCAGAAGGGCATCTTGCCAGGCTCGCCCGGTGCGGGCGTTACGAGCACGCGGTCGTGCGTGATCTCCTCGATGCGCCAGGTCGAGGCGCCGAGGAGGAACGTCTCGCCGACGCGCGACTCGAAGACCATCTCCTCATCGAGCTCGCCGACCCGCGCGCTCTGCATCTTCTCGCCGCCGGCCAGGAAGACGCCGAACAGGCCGCGGTCGGGGATCGTCCCGCCGCTGGTGATGGCAACGCGCTTCGCGCCGGGCCGCGGCGTGAGGATATTCGTAACGCGATCCCATGTGATGCGCGGGCGCAGCTCGGCGAATTCGTCCGAGGGGTAGAGGCCGGAGAGCATGTCCAGCACGCCGTCGAATGATGTTCGGGCTAATTCTGAAAATGGCGCGGCCTGGCGGACGAACGCGAACAGCTCATCGGCATGCCACGGCTCGACGGAAATCATCGCCACGAGCTGTTGCGCCAGCACATCGAGCGGATTGCGTGGATAGCGCGTCGGCTCGATCGCCCCGCGGTGCATGGCGTCGGTGACGGCGGCGCAGGCCAGCAGGTCGCCGCGGAACTTTGGAAAGATGATCCCTTCGCTGATCGTCCCCACCTGATGCGAGGCGCGGCCGATGCGCTGCATGCCGCTGGCGATCGACGGCGGCGCTTCGATCTGGATCACCAGATCGATGGCGCCCATATCGATCCCCAGTTCGAGCGATGACGTTGCCACCAGCGCCGGGAGCCGCCCCGACTTGAGGTTGTCTTCGATCTCGATGCGTTGGGCGCGCGCGATCGATCCGTGATGCGCTTGCACCAGGACTTCGCCCGCCAGCTCGTTCAACGCCCCAGCCAGCCGCTCGGCAAGCCGGCGCGAGTTGACGAAGATCAGCGTCGATCGATGGGCCCGGATCAGCTCGAGAAGCCGGGGATGGATCGCCGGCCAGATCGACGCGCGCACAGTCGCTCCCGCCGGACCGCTCGGCACCTCGTCGCGCGAATACTCATTGAGCTTGGCCATCTCCTCGACGGGCACTTCGACATGGAGGGAGAGCTGTTTTTTCTCGCCGGTGTCGATGATCGCGGTTGCGCGGTCTCGCGGTTGCGCGGTCTCGCGGGGTTCGGCCTTACCTTCAGCGGTTGAATCAGCAATCTGCGCGACTTCGCTGCCGGCGGATTCGCCAGCCGCGAGACCCCGAAACCGCGAGACCGCGTAACCACTCAGGTACTTCGCCACCTCCTCCAACGGATTCTGCGTCGCCGACAGCCCGATCCTCTGCGGCTCGTTCTCCGCCAGCCGCGAGAGCCGTTCCAGCGACAGCGCCAGGTGCGCCCCCCGTTTGTTCGGCACGAGCGCGTGCACCTCGTCGACGATGATCGTCTCCACGCCGCGCAACACCTCGCGCACGTTCGAGGTCAGCATCAGGTAGATCGACTCCGGCGTCGTGATGAGGATGTCGGCGGGATCGCGCAGGAAGCGCGCGCGGTCGGCCTGTGGCGTGTCGCCGCTGCGGATGGCGATCGACGGCAGCTCAAACGGCTCGCCGCGCTCGGAGGCGAGGTTGGCGATTCCCGCCAGCGGGGCGCGGAGATTGCGCTCGACGTCGACCGCCAGCGCCTTGAGCGGCGAGATGTAGACCACGCGGCAGCGGCGCTCTTTCGGCGGGCGCGGCGCGAACATCAACCGGTCGAGCGCCCAGAGAAACGCGGTCAGCGTTTTTCCGCTCCCGGTCGGCGCGAAGATCAGCGTCCAATCTCCGCGGGCGATGGCAGGCCAGCCGAGCTCCTGCGCCCGCGTCGGCGTGTGAAAAACGCTCGTGAACCAGTCGCGCACCGCCGGATGAAACGGCTGCATCGCCGCATCGAGCGCCGTCGTTTCACGCGCTTTCCGTGAGCTGGTCTGCAGACTAGTCAATGTGTGAACCTTCCCGCTACGCTGGACATTAAGTTCTTACGCTGCAAGAATAGTCTCCAACCAGGCGATTCAGACAGGCGGGCGAAAGACAGGGATGCGGCTCAAAGTCCTCGGCGCTTACGGCGCGTCAGATGCTGAACATAACCTGACGGGCTACCTGATCGACGACTGGCTCGCAGTCGACGCCGGGACCCTCACTTCCAAGCTGTCGTTCGCACAGCAGGCCCGTATTCAGGCCGTTTTTATCACCCATCCTCATGCAGATCACATACGCGATCTGCCGCACCTCATCCATAACCGCTTCAGCCAGAGCGCCGGTCCCCTGACCGTTTTCGCCTCGAAAGAGGTGATGCAACTGCTGCTCGACAACGTCTTCAACGGCACCGTCTGGCCGGATTTCGCGAAGCTGATCTCCCCGCTGACGAAGGCGCCGGCGGTGATCTACCGTCCGGTCACTCCCGGGAAAAAAGTGATGATCAACGACGTCGGCTTGACGGCCGTGAACGTCCATCACCTGATCCCCGCGGCGGGCGTGATCGTCGAGATCGGCGGCCAGGCCATCACCTTTACCGGCGACACCGGCCCCACCTCGGAGATCTGGAAGCGGACGAACAAGACCCCCAACGTCGTCGCCGTCGTTACCGAGGCATCGTTCCCGAACGACCAGCAATCGCTCGCCGACGAGACCGCGCATCTCTCCCCGAACACCTTCGGCGACGAGCTGAAGAAGATCACCGTCGACGCCCCGGTCTACGCCAGCCACCGCAAGATCCCGTTCGAACGGGACATCGAGTCGCAGATCCGGAATCTGAGGGATCGAAGGGCGAGGGTGTTGCTGGAGAAGAACTACACTTTATAAAGTCATCAACCACAGAGATTTAATGCACCCCAATCTGCGCCGCCACCGCCCGCGCGTCGTAGACCTTCCCATCCTTGATCACCGTCACGACCTTCCGAACATCGCTGATGTTCGTCGAGGGATCGCCGTCGATGATGTCGAGATCGGCCAGCTTGCCGGGGGCGACCGAGCCGAGCTGGTCGTCGTGCTTCATCACGCTGGCCGCGCCCAGGGTGGCGATTCGAAGCACCTCGGCGGGCGGGATCCCGGCCTGGACGTACAACTCAAGCTCGCGGTGCAGTGAGAAACCAGCCATGGCGTCGGTGCCGGCCACGATCGTGATGTGATTGTCGTACAGCGCCTTCACCATCGCCAGGAGGCTGCGGAACGAGTCGCGGTAGCGCTGGTCCATCCCCTCGGGTACAGGAAGTCCGCCGGTGAGGAAGCCGCGGCGCACCTGCGGCGGGAGCCGGTCGGCAATCACCACGTAGCCCGGCGACATCGCTCCTTTGCGCGCCGTGAACATCCCTTCGAAGATCGTCACCGTCGGATCGATGACGATCTTCTTCTCGCGCAGGAGATCGAGAAACGACTTCACCTGCGCCGACTGCAGATCGAGCAATGCCGCACGCTCCGCGACGGCCGTGAAACGGATCGGCGTACGGGTGTCCTGAATGTCGGGCCAGAAATTCAGGAAGAGAAAGTTCGTGTGCTGAATCTCGTCGTACCCGTCGCGCACGGCATCCTCGGCACGCATGAACGCCGGGATGTGGCCGCTGACACGCAGTCCGTGCTCGTGTGCCCGGCGGATGATGACCGGCACCAGTTCCGGCTTGACGGAGCTGTAGATTTTGATCTGCTCGTAGCCGAGCTTCGCGTAGTTGTCGACCGCGGCAAGTGCCTGTTCTTGGTTGTCGACCAGCACCTTCGTCGGCCCGGCGAACTTGCCCGGCCCGTCGATGATCCCGGCCAGGACGATGCGCGGGCCGATGGCCGCGCCGCGCTCGTACTTCTTCCGAAGATCGAGCAGGAAATCGGTGTCGTTGGCCAGATCGCGCACCGAGGTGACGCCGCTGGCGATGTCGAGCATCCCGTCGTCTTCCGAGTTGTGGGTATGCATGTCCCACAGTCCGGGGATGACCGTGCGCCCCTGGGCGTCGATCCTCTCCAGCCCCGCGGGCGCGGTAACGCCCGTGCCGGCCGATTCGATGCGATTGCCACGGATGACGATGGTCGTGCCGGGAGTCGTCGTCATCGTGACCGGATCGAAGAGCCGGGCGTTGGTGATGACGATGCCGCCGCCGGCCGGTACGTGCGTGAGTCGCGCCGCCGCCTGCGATACCGCCTCATCGTGCCATTTGTCCTGCGATTCCAGCAGTCGCGGGATGACGGAGTCCCAGCCATCAGCGATGACCGATGACCACGATGACGCTGAGGCGAAGAGCTCGTTCCGGTCGTCCAGCCACACGGGCGACGGGGTGAATCCGAGGCCGCTGATCTCGTAGCAGGTGACGTGCTGCGTTTTCCCGCCGGCCGAAACGTTCAGCTCACCGACCTTGCGGATCGACGCCTCGCCGGCCGGGAGAAGCGCCAGCCGCTGATTCGGCGCCGCCAGCAGCGCGCGCGCAAGAACGCCGGTCTCCTCGGGCGGGCCGTACATCGAGACGAAGAAGCCAGCTTTTCCGTTGCCGCTCTCCGCGCCGTTCGACCATGTGCCATTCGCGAACGTCTCCGCCACCGGCACCTTGAAATAGTCATTGCCGTCTGTCTTCAACGACGCCGTGACCGAATGCGCATCGGTGCTCATGACCGTGTGGGTCTTCGGCCCGCGACCTCGGTCGTTGAACTCGAAGTCGATCGTGCGCGTGTTGCCCTGCGTCGTCACCGTCTCGGTGCCGGCACGGTTTCCGCCCATGATGAAGACGCGCGTTTGCGGAGGGGTGGTGTGCGCACAGGCGGCGAACAGAAGAGCGAGGAAAGGCAGAACCCGGATTCGCATGCGCAAAGTGTACGATTTCGCTCCATGCCGCGCGCCCCCGTCACCGTTCTGATCCACACTCTCGACGAGATCGAGAACATCGAAGCCTGCATCCGCTCGGTGGAGTGGGCCGACGAGATCTACCTCCTCGATTCGTTCTCGAAGGACGGGACGGTCGACCTAGTGCGTCAGAAGTTCCCGCGCGTGCGTATCGAGCAGCGCGAGTACCTCGGCGCCGCGTCGGCGAAGAATTACGCCATCGACCGCGCCACGCACGACTGGATCTTCGTCATCGATGCCGACGAACGGGTGACGCCAAAGCTGCGCGACGAGATCCTGCGCACGCTGGAAGGTCCCCTCGATCTCTGGGCCTACTCCGTCGGCCGCCTCAACTTCATGCTCGGCAAGCCGGTGCGCTTCTCCGGCCTGCAGCGTGACCGCGTCACGCGGCTGTTCCACAAGGGCCACGCCCGCTATCCCAACAAGCGCGTGCACGCCGACCTACTCGTCGACGGTGCCACCGGCCGCCTGAGCGCGAAGATGGATCACTACTACATCCGCACCTTCGACCACATGATCGCCAAGATGACGCGCTACGCGAACTGGGGCGCGGCGCAGATGTACATCGACGGCAAGACCACCAACATCCTCGGTATCATCGGCCACCCCACCGCCAAGTTCGTCCGCGACTTCCTCATCAACCTCGGCTTCCTCGACGGCACGAGAGGCCTGATCTCGGTCGGCATGCACGTCTGCTACACGTTCTGGAAGTACGCCAAACTCTGGGAGCTGACCCAGCTCAAACGCCAGGGCAAACCGGTCCCGCTGCCGATGCTCGATGAGGGGGAAGGGCGGTGGGAGCTGCCCTGGGTGAAGAAGACGTAAGGGCACGCGCCGCAACGCGCGCCCTTCGGCTCAATCCATCACCACCGAGGTGAGCGTTTGGCCTCGGTCGGGCGTATTTTCGACCGCGACAGCGAAGATGTAGGTCCCCGCCTTCCAGGTCTCGGTACGAATGGGAACGACGTCGACGAAGTACGTACCCGGCAACCGTCCCGCGGCGACGCGCGTGATGTCGACGAGGGCGCCGCCCGGACCGACGATCATGGGATCGACTTTGAAGTTCGGCTTCGCCAGCCCAAGGACAGGCGTACCATCACCCTTCGTAACCGAGACGGTGATGTAGTTGGCGTTACGGTTCCCCGGCGCCGCGATGGTGTCTTCTGATAGTGCTGCTACATTCAAGCCAGCCATAAATCCTCCTTGAACGAGTAGTGCAGGAGGACGTCCTGCCGTTTCAAACGCTGGCAAATTTAAGGACCAAAGGCTTTAAACCACAGAGACACAGAGATCACTGAGAGAAAGACCAAGGATGAAATCTGAAGAGAAGGACATCCTTCACCCCTCCACCTTCATCCTTTCTTCTCTGTGTTCTCTGTGTCTCTGTGGTTGAACGTCTTTGGCTTCCTGGCCTCCCTCATCGCCTCCGCTACCTCAATCGGCACATTCCTCTGCTCTAGATCGATCTCTCTAATGGCGATCCCGCCTTCGAATTTCCACTGGTGTTTGGGGCGGTAGACGCCGATGTCGTGGACGCGGGAGCCGGCCACGAAGCGGATGGCGCCTCGGCGGTAGTCGAAGGCGCGGCCATTGCGGGTGTGGATGGCGGCGTCGATGCGGTAGGTGCCGGCCACCAGGTCGAGGGCCGGCATGATGAAGCGGACGCGCCCGTTGGACTCGAGCCGCTCCGGCATCAGCCCTTCCAGGTCGGTGTTCGTGCCGTACACGCAGGTGCCGTCGGCGTGGTAGATGCCGATGCCGAAGACGAAATCGTCCTGCGGCACGCGCACGGCGACATCCATCTCGATCGCTACCGGTGTACCGGGGCCGAGGGCCACGAGCTCATCCCCGCGGTGATCGACGAGGGCGACGCGCGACAGGACCACTTCGCCAGAACCCCATCGTTCTTCTTCGTTGGGATCGTCGCGCGGCGCCTCGGATTTTTTTGTTTCGTCTGTTGCCACGCGCGGCGGAGCGGTCTGCGTCGATGACACCGCCTGCAGATAGGCATCGACGACGCGCACCGGATCGCCGATCGTTTCCGGCTCGCCGTGATCGAGCCAGAGGGCGCGGTCGCAGAGGTTGCGCACCTGGTCGAGCTGGTGCGTGACGAAGACGAGCGTCACGCCGCGGTACTTCATCTCCTGAATCTTGGCCACGCACTTCGCGGCAAACTCTTCGTCCCCGACCGAAAGCACCTCGTCGATCAGCAGCACGTCCGGATCGACGTGCACGGCGACGGCGAAGCCGAGCCGGACATACATGCCCGAGGAGTAGGTCTTTACCGGCTGATCGATGAAATCGGGGATACCGGAGAAGGCCACGATCTGGTCGAAGCGGGCGTCGATCTCTTTTCGGGAAAGCCCGAGCATGATGCCGTTGATGTAGATGTTCTCGCGCCCGGTGATCTCGGGATGAAAGCCCGCGCCGAGCTCGATCAACGCGGCCACGCGCCCGTTCACCCGCACGCTTCCGGTGGTCGGCTTGAGGATGCCGGAGATCAGCTTGAGCAGCGTCGATTTCCCCGAGCCGTTGCGCCCGATGATGCCGAACGCCTCCCCGCGGTCGACGGCGAATGACACCTCCCGCACCGCCTCCACGCTCGTCTCCGGCGTCAACGCCAGGTCGCGTTTGAGCAACGCGCTCTTGAGCGTGGCGAACTGCGACCCCCGACCCCACAGGCGGTAGGACTTGGAGACGTTGGTCAGGGCGATGGCGTAGTCAGGCAAGGTGGTGATTATGGCAGTTGCGGGGTCTCGCGGTTGCGCGGTCTCGGGGTGTTTGGTTGCTAGGTTGCTAGGTTGCAACGTGTGGACTGGCAAATTGATAACCAAGCAACTCTGCAACCCAGCAACTCTGCAACCTGGAAACCGCGAGACCGCGCAACCCCGCGACCGCGCAACCCCGAGACCCCGTAACCGCTATATCGCCTCCGCCAACGTATCCCGCAACCGTCCGAACACCGTGATCCCCATGGCCACGGAGACGAAGGCGTAGGCGAGCATCAGCAGAATGTCGGCGATTCCGGGGAGGTGGCCGAAGAAGAGCACGTCCTGGTACGAGACGACGAACGGCGTCATCGGGTTGAGGCGGAGGAGGGCGCGGAAGGGACGGGAGGCCACGCGGTCGATGAGGTAGAGGATCGGCGTGACGAAGAAGCCGAGCTGCATCAGGTTCGTCAGGATGTCGCGCAGGTCGCGGAAGAGGACGGACGCCGAGGCGACGGTCATGGCGATGCCGGCAACGAAGAGCGTCTGCAGGATCATCAGGACCGGCACCAGAAGCATCGTCGCGCTCAGTGTGATGTCGCCGTGAAGCGCGAACCCGACCGTGGCCACGAGAAGGATCGGCATCGCCAGCGCGAAGTGCACCAGGTGCGAGGCCACCGTCACCAGCGGCAGCGCCTCAGCGGGGAACATCACTTTCTTGATCAGCCCCGCGTTCGATGAGATCGACGTCGTCGACTCCAGCACCGCCGCGGAGAAGAACGTCCACGGCAGGATTCCGGAGAAGAGGAACAGCGGATAGGGATGGACGACGTTCGACGGAAAGAAGAAGGTGAAGACGACGGTGTAGACCGTCAGCAGCAGGAGCGGATTGGCCAGCGACCAGAAAAATCCGAGGATCGAGCCGCGATAACGCGCCTTCAGATCGCGCGCCGTGAGGGCGGCGATGAGCTGGCGGTAGCGGTAGAGGGTTCTTAGTTCGTCCATAACTGCGCCTTCGGCGCGTTGTCTGCGCTTCGCGCGTTGTCGGTTGTCTGCGCGCTGCGGCGCGCGTGGTCAGGTTTCACATGTTAGTTTGATTGGCAGATTCTGGGCGCACCCAGGTTACGCGGCCGCCAGGTCTTGACCAAAATCGTGCAAGCTGACCACACGCGCCGCAGCGCGCGACAACTGACAACGCGGCGAAGCCGCAGACAACGCGCGTAGCGCAGTTATGAGTCCTCGGTCACGATCAGCATCAGCGTCGTGCCGCCGATCTGGAACTCCGACTTGTCCTGCAGCTCGACCGGCTCGGTCACCCTGCTGCCGTCGACGAGCGTGCCGTTGGTCGACTTCAGATCCTCCAGGAGAACGACCTGATCGCGCACTTCGATGGCGGCGTGCTGGCGCGAGGCCTCGCTGTCGTTGATGATCAGGTCGGCGCCGGAGCGGCCGATGGTGATGCGCGGCTTCTCGAAGCGGTAGACGGTGCCGGCGTCGGCGCCGGCGATGATGGCGAGGGAGAGGCGCCTGCCCGCGGGGAGCTGCGCGGCGGGAACGGGGCCGGTGTCCTCCTTCTGCGGGAGCGGCGCCTGCGCGGTCGTATCCTGGGGCACGGGCGTTTGCGTATGGGTCTTGTCGAGGCGCGCGGCGGTCGAGTCACCGAAGGCCGTCTCGGGTTTCGGGGCGAAGGCGGGATTCCGGATCTCGAAGATGCTCTGGCACTTCGCGCACTTGATCTTCTTCGACGGCTTCCGCTCGAAGCGCTCTTCGTCGTACTGATACCTCGCGTGACAACTCGTGCACTCGATGATCAACGGCAGACCTCGCGCCGGGAAGTGGCGCGACGATAGCAGAGCGTTCGGGTCGCGTACAATCCCGCCTCTTCGAAGGAGATTGCATGAAACGACTCCTGATCGCCCTAGCGCTCGCTGCCGCCTGCCAGAAAGCAACGATGATTCAGCCATCCACGGCCGCTCCCGCCAATTCCCTGACCATCGCCCCCGACGTGGCCCAGCGCATGGCCCAGTTGCCGCCCACGGTCATCGACTACGACCATTCGCTGCTCGACGACAACGAGCGGCAGGTCGTGGCCAAACTGATCGAAGCGTCGAAACAGATCGACGAGATCTACTGGCGCCAGGTCTCGGAAAAGAACCCCGCCCTACGCGATGAATTGGCGAAACAGGGCGGCGCCGCGTACGCCTACTTCGTCGCCAACAAAGGTCCGTGGGACCGTCTGAAGGGCGACGAGCCGTTCATCGGAACGGAGAAAAAGCCGGCCGGCGCGGCGTTCTATCCGCCCGACATGACGAAGGAAGAGCTCGAGAAGTACGTGGCGGCTCATCCGGACGCGAAAGACTCGTTGCAGGGACTCTTCACCGTCGTCCGCCGCGATGGCGCGAAACTGGTGGGCATCCCCTACTCGACCTACTACAAAGACTTTCTCGACAAGGCCGCGGCGCACCTCCGCGAAGCCGCCAACATTTCGAACGATGGGCCGCTGAAGCGCTACCTGATGCTGCGCGCCGACGCGTTCAAATCCGGCGACTATCGAGAAAGCGACATGGCCTGGATGGACCTGACCGGCAACATCGAGGTCGTGATCGGGCCGTACGAGGTCTACGAGGACAACCTCTTCAACTACAAGGCGTCGTTCGAGTCGTTCGTCACCGTCGTCGACAAGCCGGAGAGCGCCAAGCTGGCTGCCTACGCGCATGCTCTGCCGGACATGGAGCGCAATCTCCCCGAGCCGGAGCAATACAAGAATCCCAACCGTGGCAGCGAGTCGCCGATCAAGGTCGTGCAGGAGCTGTACACCGCCGGCGACGCGCGGCGCGGCGTGCAGACCGCGGCCTTCAACCTCCCGAACGACGAAGTGGTGCGCGAGAAGAAAGGATCGAAGAAGGTCCTGCTCAAGAACGTGATGGATGCGAAGTTCCGCCAGAGCGGCAAGCCGATCGCCATGCGCGTGCTCGATCCGTCGCTGACGAGCCTCGTTTCCTTCGATGCCTTCTTCAATCACGTCCTCTTCCACGAGCTTTCCCACGGCCTCGGGCCGGGATTTCTGACGCAGCCGGACGGCAAGCGCGTCGAGGTACGCATCCCGCTCAAGGAGCTCTACTCGACGGTCGAGGAGTGCAAGGCCGACGTCCTCGGCGTCTGGAATCTGCTCTACGCGCAGGAGCATGGCCTGGTGACGGCGTTCGACGAGAAGCAGCTCTTCGCCACCTACGCCGGCCTGATGTTCCGCTCCACACGCTTCGGCGTCGGCGAGGCCCACGGCCGAGGGACCGCGATCCAGTGGAACTGGCTGCGCGAGCGCGGCGCGGTGACGCCCGCGGCCGGCGGCAAGTACACCGTCGATTTCGCCAAGGCACGCGACGCCGTCCGCGATCTGGCCACCGAGCTGCTGACCATCGAAGCCACCGGCGACTACGCCCGCGCAAAAACGCTGCTGGACCGCTACGGGAAAGAAACGCCGGAGATGACCACCGTGAACGCGACGCTGAAAGACATCCCGGTCGACATCACGCCGGTGTTTCCGGCTGCGGGGGAGAAGTAGAATTCAAGCCAGCTTCGCCATCGCCTCTTCCACCTGTTCCGCGGTCGGCATCAGAGGCTCGACGACCTGACCCTTGAACCAGTCGAACTCGCCCTTCAGCAGATGCGTGACCAGGCGATACGCCGCATCGTCGTGGTCGGTGAAGAGGTTGTGGAAGTTGGCGTCGATGCGCATCCGGGCCTCGCGGCAGAAGACGTCGGCCAGATCGATGGCGTTCTTCATCTCGGCGCCGCCCTTCTTCGCCAGCATCGTGGCGTAGCTGATCGAGGCGGCCATGGCGAAGAGATCGGTGCCGATGTCGACGATGCGGAAGAGCACCATCTGCTTCCGCTCCAGCTTGGCCTGGAACCGCATCATGGCGTGGAAGATCGAACGCGAGAGATGACGCGACTCGCGCTCGATGTAGCCCATGTGTCCGGAGAGTTTTCCGAACTCGCCGAACTTCGGGAAATGCGACCAGCCGATGTAGCGCGATGGGTACCAGGCCGCGTAATGCACGCCCGCTTTCGCCGCGGCGCTGAGCTTCTCGCCCATCGGCGTCTCCGGCTGCAGGATCTTGAAGCCGCGCTTCATGTGCGGATCGACGGCCTCGCGGGCGATGAAGAGATGCTGGATCTCGCTCGTTCCCTCGAAGATGCGGTTGATGCGCATGTCGCGCATGATCCGCTCGACCGGGTAGCCCTTCTCGCCGCGAGCCTGCAGCGACTGCGCGGTCTCGTAGCCGCGCCCGCCGCGAATCTGCACGAGGTGATCGCTGATCTGCCACGCCACCTCGGTGTTGAACAACTTGGCCATGGCCGCCTCGAGACGGAGATCGACGTTGCCGCGGTCCGCCAGGCCGGACGTCAACCAGACGATCGCTTCCATGGCAAACGTGTGCGACGCCATCCAGGCCAGCTTCGCGGCAATCGCTTCATGTTTGCCGATCGGCGCGCCCCACTGCACGCGCTCGTTCGACCAGTCCTTGGCGATGTCGAGCATCTTCCGCCCCGCCGCCGCGCAACCGGCCGGAATGGTCAGGCGCCCGGTGTTCAGCGTGATCAGCGCCAGCTTCAGGCCGAGGCCTTCGCCCCAGAGGAGGTTCTCGTTCGGAACGAAGACATTGTCGAACTTCAGCAGGCCGTTGCCGATGCCGCGAAGGCCCATGAACTGGCAGCGATGCTCGATGGAGAAACCGGGTGAATTCGTCTCAACGATGAAGGCCGTGATCTGCTTTTTCTCTTTGCCCTTGACGATCTTCGAAGGTGTCTTCGCCATCACCACCAGAAGCTCGGCTTTCGTGCCGTTGGTGCACCAGAGCTTCTCGCCGTTGATGATCCAGCCCTTGCCGTCCGGCGACTTGACCGCGGTGGTCTCCATCTTGGCCGGATCGGAGCCGACGCCGGGCTCGGTCAGCGCGAACGCGGAGATGGCCCCTTTGGCCAGCCGCGGGAGGTATTTCTTCTTCTGCTCCTCCGTTCCGAAAAGCTTGAGCGGCTGAGGAACGCCGATCGACTGATGCGCGGAGAGCCAGGCCACGGTCGAGCCGCACCAGGTGGCCACGAGGCCGATGGCGCGGTTGTAGTTGGTCGCGGTGAAGCCGAGGCCGCCGTACTCCTTGGGGATCTTCATCCCCCAGGCGCCGAGCTGGTTCAGGCCCTCGAAGAGCGAGTAGTCGTATTCGCCCTGCTCGTCGATCTTGTCGGCATCGACGTTCTCGGCCAGGAAGCGCTCCATGCGAAGGAGGAAATCATCCGCTTCGGCCTTGTCCGCCGCCGGTTGCTCCGGGAACGGATGGATGAGATCGAGGTTGAGTTTGCCGAGGAAGAGGTCGCCGACGAACGACGGTTTTTCCCACTCGGTCTCGCGCGCACCCTCGGCGACATCCATCGCGTCGACGGCGCCCTGTGACTTGACTTCGGCCATGGTGAAGCTCCTTTGGATGGGGCTGATTACAAAAACGAGGCCGCCCCAGGCAGGCAGGCGTGCAGCAGTATGAATGAACGCTCATTCAGTTGTCAACGGCTACACTCTCCGCCCATGAAGAACGTCACTCCAACCGATCTCGTCATCGCACCCGAGGTCGAAGCGATTGTTGAAGACCGCAGTCTTCTCACCTCTCCCCGCCCGACTGTCGACCGGGAGCGACTGCAGCACCATCTCCGCGAAGTGCTCAAGCTCCTCCACGTGAAGATGGACGACGAGAACATCGTCGATACGCCGCGCCGCTGGGCCGAGTCGCTCGTGACGATGACCAGCGGCTACGACTACACCGACGTGAAGAAACTGACGACGCTTTTTCGCAAGGCGTGCTCAGCGACGGACGAGCAGTGCCAGAACCTGGTCGTGATCGGCGGAACCTACAAGACGCTCTGCGCGCACCACATCCTGCCGTTCTTCGGACATTTCATCGTCGGCTACATCCCGGAGCGGATGATCATCGGCGCCTCGAAGATCCCGAGGATCGTGGAGGTGCACATGCGCAGGCTGCAATCGCAGGAGCACCTCGCGCACGACGTCGCCGACACCATCGAACAGATCCTGGAGCCGCGCGGCATCGCCGTCTGGATGGGCGGCGTCCACATGTGCATGGTCATGCGCGGCGTGGAACAGGAGTCGTCGTTCATGGAGACCAACGTCCTCCGCGGCGAGTTCCGCGACGACGAGAAGACAAGGGATGAGTTCATGTCGATCGTGAATCGGCGAGGGCAGCGGGGGTGACGGGGTTGGTTGCGCGGTCTCGCGGTTGCGGGGTCTCGCGGTGCGTGGTTGCTGAGTTGCTTGGTTACAGTTGCCGTTCGAAAGGAACATGCAAGTAGCATTGGTTGCCCATGAACGCCGCCAAAGACGAAGTTCGTAAGTTGCTTGACCGCCTGGTGCTTCTGGCCTGAGGACTCACGCGGAGGCGCGGAGTGCGCGGAGAAAGAAGTGCCTCGTCATCTCCTCCGCGTCTCCGCGCCTCCGCGTGAACTCAAGTCGTTCGTCCCAGCTTCAACTGGACGAACTTCCGGGAACACGCCCTGCGAGACCGCGCAACCGCGCGACCCCGAGACCGCATTACCTCACCGCCGTAAATCTCTTCCCCACCTCCCTCACCCTTGCAACATCCTCCGCTCGCGAGACCGACAGCGGCGTCGTACTCCGCGCCGCTTCGATGATCGACTCCGCGGTTACCGGCTGTTTCTTCTGCAGCGATCGATAGAGGGCGGAGATGACGGCCTGCTCGATCTCGGCGCCGCTGAAGCCGTCGGTGGCGTCGGCGAGGGCGGCGAGGTCGAAGGCGTCGGGGCTCTGTTTGCGGAGGCGGAGGTGGATGGCGAAGATGGACACCCGCTCCTCGGGCGTCGGAAGGTCGACGAAGAAAATCTCGTCGAAGCGGCCCTTGCGCAGCAGCTCCGGCGGGACGTTCATCAGGTCGTTGGCCGCACCGACGACGAAGACCTCGTCCTTTTTTTCCTGCAGCCAGGTCAGGAACGAACCGAAGAGGCGCTGGGAGAGGCCGCCGTCCGATTCACCGCTGCCGCCCTGGGCGAAGGCTTTCTCGATCTCGTCGACCCAGAGAATCACCGGCGCCATGGCCTCGGCCAGCGTCGTCGCTTTGCGGAAGTTTTTCTCCGATTCGCCGACGTACTTCTCGTACAGCCGCCCGGCGTCGAGCTTCAACAGCGGCAGACCCCACTCGCGGGCGACGAACTTCGCCGCCAGCGATTTGCCACAGCCCTGCACGCCGACGAACAGCACTCCCTTCGGTGCATTGAGATTGAGTGCTCGCGCCTCGGGAGAAAAACCGACGCGGGCACTCTCCAGCCAGTCTTTCAGCCGTGCGAACCCGCCGATCTCGAAGTTGTTCTCATCTACAGGGAAAAACTCGAGAATCCCGCCGTGCTCGATCATTTCTCCCTTGCAGCGGACGATTGTGCGGATGTCGTCGGCGGACAGCCTGCCGTCTTCGACGATGGCCTGGGCCACGACCTGGCGGGCCTGGTTGACGGTCAGCCCCTGCAGTGCCTGCACGAGCCGGAGTGCGTCGTCGCGCGAGAGATCGATCTGCACCCGCTGCCGCGCGCTGATGGAGTCGACGACGGAGCGAACGACCTCGCGCAGTTCGGTCACGTCCGGCATCTCCAGCGTAAAGCGGACGGCCAGGGCCTCGAAATCTTTCGGCAGCTCGAGAGGATCGCCCGTGAGGATCAGCGCCGAGCGGGTCGACATCAGCTTCTGGGCGAGCTCCCGCAGGGCACGGCCGATGCTCGGGTTCTCGAGATGCCGGGCCATGTCCTTCAGCAGATAGATGGCGTCGGTGTTCTCGATCTCGTTGATGTGATGCAGGGCGGCCAGGGGATCCTGCGTACCGTTGATGGTGGCACCGCGCAGGCGGTTGAAACCGCTGGTCAGCGACCATTCGTAGAACGGCTGCTTCAGATCGTTGGCCACCTCGATCAGCAGCGAGCGCACCCGATCCTCCTCGACGGTCTCGACGCCGATGAGCGAATGGAACGAGAGCACGAGACTCTTCAGATCGTGGACGGACGTGCGGTGTGACATCGGCGCGCCAGTCTAAACGGTTGCCGGCAAAAGAAAGGCACCGCCGATCCTGAATCGGCGGCGCCTTTCAGCGAAGAAGGGGGAAGGAACGACTACCGGCTCGAGCGGTGCCTGGACTGCCGCTCGGCCTTCCACTGCTCGAGCTGCGAACGCTGCTCGGGCGTGAGAACGTTGAGAAACTCGGTGTGCTGCTGCTGGCGTGCCGCTTCGAGCTGCGGGCGGAGCGCTTCCAGTTGCGCTTTCACATCGGCCGCGCGCGGGTCATTGGCACGGGTCAGCGAGCGCAGCTCCTGGCGCTTGGCCCTCGCGTCGGCGAAGAGCTGGGCATTGGCCTGATTCGAGGTCTGGCGAATTTGTTTGAGCTGCGCCTTCTGCTCATCGGAGAGATTGAGCTTCCGAGCTACGACGCCGGCCATGAGGCGCTGGTGTCCACGGCCGAAACCGTGCTCCAGACGCGCGGCCTTGAGCTGGGCTTGCTGCTCGGGCGTGAGCACGTTGAGCATCGCTTCCCGGCTCGCTTTGCGCGCGGCCTGGATCTGCGGCCTCATCGCCTTCAGCTCCGCCTTCACGTCGGCGGCCGAGGGATCGTTAGCCTGCTTCAAGGCACGGAACTGCTGCAACTTGGCACGGTAATCAGCGTAAAGCTGCTTGTTCTGCTCGCGGGAAGCAATGCGGATATCCTTCATCTGCTGCTTCTGCGCGTCGGTGAGATTGAGCTGCGAGGCGAACCGGTCCGCGCGCGCATGGCGGTGGAACGGGCCGGGGGCAGCGGTCTGGGCGAAAGAAATCGCCGCCGTTGCCGTAACCATCAATGCAATGACAAACCTTTTCATGACGTTCATGTCCTCCGGGATTTGCTTCAGTTCGTACTACGACGGACCATCCAGGGCGTTGAAAGCCGCCTGACTGCTTTCACGGTGAAACCAGTCTCTACCGCTGCTACCTACAGACCAGACTGCCACGATCGAAAAGTGCTTACGCATTCATGGATAAAAAGAAAGTTTTTTACGAAGTCCGCGTCTTCATCCTCATGTTACTGATCATCAGCTCGCTCCGATCGGCGTTGGCCGACTGGAACGATGTGCCGACCGGGTCGATGAAACCGACCATCGAGGAGGGCGACCGGGTGGTCGTCAACAAGCTGGCCTACGATCTCAAGATCCCGTTCACGATGATCGAGGTGGCGAAATGGAGCGATCCGAAGCACGGCGACATCGTCGTGCTCTTCTCGCCGGCGGACGGCGTGCGGCTCGTCAAGCGGGTCATCGGATTGCCCGGCGACAGGATCGAGATGCGCGACAACCAGCTCTTCGTCAATGGCAAGGCGGCGGAGTGGAAGCGGGTCGGCCAGCGCGAGGACGATGAGCAGGGAACGTCGTTCGTCGTCGAGGAGACGATGTACGGCAAAACGCATGATGTGATGTTCACGCCACAGATTCCAGCCATGCGCTCGTACGGGCCCCTGGTCGTGCCGCCGGGCCGCTATTTCGTGATGGGCGACAACCGCGATAACAGCAACGACAGCCGTTTCATCGGCATGATCGAGCGCCGGCGGATCGTCGGGAAAGCGATGGCGGTGGCGTTCTCACTCGACCGGGCGCACTGGTTCCGGCCACGATTGCATCGGTTCTTCAAGGGGATCCAATAGGTCACACGGTCACACGCCTTCCCGCCCCCACCCCATCCTGACGTCTCGCGCAGCGAGACTGTCAGGATCTCCGGTGGCGCCGCGCGGGCTGTGCTTTGGATACAGGTCAGCGGCACTTGCCGGTTGCACTGCACAGGGCCGCGGATACAACACCAGTCAGCGCGGTCTGACCGGAGATCCTGATCCGCCTCGCGGATCAGGATGGGTCCGAGAGCAACCCATCCCGCAATCCCCGCAAATAGTGCTCCCGCATCAGCGTCTCGAATACGCGGTTCGTCGCCAGGAGGCGAAACCTCTCCCCCAGCCGTGCGCGGCGGCGGAGATGACTCAGTTTCCGTTCATCCGCGAGGATTCGCGTCTCCAGCTCGTGAATGCCGAGGAAGCCCGCAAGCTCCGGATGCTTGCGGTAGAAAATCGCGCCGGAGCGGCCCACGGTGTACTGCCGGCGGGTGAACGAATCGACGGTCATGCGGTGGTAATGGCGGGTGACGGCACGGCCGTTGTAGCGAATCTTCAGGCCGCGCGCATCGAGGCGAAAGGCCAGCTCGATGTCTTCCCACGCCGCCGCCGGGAAGGTCGTATCGAACGGCTCGCTGCCAAGTACCTCGCGGTCGAGGGAGATGTTCGACGTATAGAAAAAGTTGAAGGGAACGATCTCGCCGTCCCGGATCAGCTTATAGCCGAACTGCAGGCCGTAATCGTTGATGTAATCCATGAAGGCCGTGACGCGCTCGCCGGGCGGCCAGCCGGTGTAGCCGAGACAGGCCATGAGCGGGTCGTCGTTCGCATCGCGGTGGACGCGGGCATGCTCGGCGAGAAAGCGCGGCTCCGGCACGGTGTCGTCGCCGATGAAAAGGACATAGCGGCCGGTGGCGAGCGACACGCCGTGATTGCGCGCCTGCCCCGGACCGGCGTTGGACTGCGAGCGAAACGTCAGGGCGTAATTCTTCGCGCCCCGATCGCGCATCACGCCCGCGGTCGAGTCGCCCGATCCGTCATCGATCACGATGACTTCAAACTCCGGCGCGTCGACCTGTGTGTCAAGGGCGTCGAGCACGCGCAGCAGCATCGGCAACCGCTTGTGGGTCGGGATGACGACGGAGAAATACGGGGCGGACATCGGGCGGCGGATTGTAGCGCTCAGCGCGGAGCGAAGAGCAGCAGGTCGAGGCTGAACGTCACCCGCATCCCCTCGACCTTCCCGATGGCGCGAGGCCGGTAGATGGACAAAAGGACGTCGTAAACCGCCTCACGATCGAGGTCGGACGCCGTTGAAGCGCGGCGTTGATCGAGTAGCGCGAGCTCCTTCCCGAACGTATCGACGGTTCGCGCGACCCGATCGCGCCCGGCACCGCGCAGCTCGACGAGATCATCAGGAGCGGGGATGGCCACCAGGAGCCGTCCGTCGTCACGGAGCACCCGCCGGAACTCGGTGCTGTTCATCCGTGCCGTGATCGAAAGGACCCGCGAGAACGTCGCATCGGCGAAGGGGATGAAGCGATCGGCATTGCCGACGATCCACTCGCACTCGGGATAGCGGCGCGCCGCGGCGTCGATGGCAGGGATCGAGATGTCGATGCCGTGTGCCGCGCAGCCGGTTTTTCGCGCCAGCGACCCGAGGTAGAAACCGTCGCCGCAACCGGCATCGAGCACGGCGTCGTCTCCGGAGACGCCGGCCATCGCCGCGATGGCATCGAACAGCGGCAACGTCACCCCGCGATCGTGCAGTCTCCGCCGCGCCGCCACCGCCTCCTCGGTGTCACCCGGCTGCTTCGATCGCCGTTCCTGCGGCTGGAGAAGATTGACGTAGCCGCTGCGCGCGACGTCGAACGAGTGCCCGCGCGGACAGACCAGTCGCTTCTCTTCGCGCGCGAGCGGCTGGTGACAGGTGCGGACGGTGCAGAGCATGCGGTTTTCGCGGTCTCGCGGTCTCGTGGTTGCGCGGTCTCGGGGTGGGTTTTTGCCGCGCGACCGCGTAACCGCGCGACCTCGCAACTACAATTGAACCATGCACCGCTCCACGCGACGCCTCATCGGCCTCGCGGTCGGCCTTGTCCTTTTCCTGGTCGCATCGGCGTTGCTCTATCAAGAAGGGATGGCGCGGCTGGAGGGGACGCATCGGACGTTCTGGGACAGCTTCGAGTGGGCGGGTGAGACTCTGAGCACGACCGGGTATGGGGCGGACAGCCATTGGCGATCCCCGGCCATGGTGGTGCTGGTGGTGGTGGTGCAGTTCGCAGGCGTCTTCCTCGTCTTTCTCGTCGTGCCGGTTTTTCTCGTCCCCTTCCTGGAGGAGCGCTTCGAGCGGCGCGTGCCACGCATCGCTCCCAAAATGGCCAACCACGTCGTCGTCTACCGCTACGGGCCGACGGTGGAGACGCTGCTGCAGCGGCTGAAGGCGCACGACGTTCCGTCGATCGTCGTCGAGACGGATGAGGCCAACGCCCGCGCGGTGCTGGAGCGCCAACTGCCGGTCGTCTTCAGCCGCGCCGAGGAGGACGCGCTCGACATCTGCCGGCTGGCGCAGGCGCGGGCGCTGGTGGCCAATGGCCGTGATGAGGAAAACGCCGCGCTGATTCTCCGGGCGCGGCAGATGGGCTTTCGCGGAGAGATCTTCGCGTTCGTGGAAGAGCCGGCACATCGGAAGCCGATGGAGCTTGCCGGCGCCACGGCGGCCTATACGCCGCGGCACATCGTGGCGGCGGCGCTGGCGGCGCACGCCAGCGATCGGATCAGCCCGCGCCTGCCGGGCTCCGAGGATCTGCCGTCGGTCGAGCGCCGCGAGATCCGGGTAGCCGCGGCGAGCCCCCTGGCCGGCCTCACCCTGGCCTCCTCAAACCTCGGCGCGGCGACCGGCGCCATCGTCGTCGGCCAGTGGATTCGCAACCGGCTGCACGCGCGCTGCGATGCGTCGATGATCATCGAGCCGGGCTCGATCCTCGAGATTGCCGGCGATGCCGCGTCGCTCGACCGCGCGGCGACGATGATCGGCAGCCGGTTCCTCCGGCGCAGCGGGCCCTACCTCATCGCCGGCTTCGGCGAGGTAGGGAGGAAGGTTCATGAGCTGCTCCGCGATGCCGGCGAAGAGGTGCGGGTCGTCGAGCGGGAGGCCATGGATGGCGTCGACATCGTCGGAAACGTCCTCGATCCTTCCGTCCTCGAGCGCGCCGCGCTGCACGAATGCCGCGCCGTCGTCCTGGCGCTGAACAGTGACGACGCCACGCTCTTCGCCACCGTCATCGCCCGCGACGCCGCCTCCGACGTGCCGGTGATCGCACGCGTCAACCATTCGCGCAACATCGAGAACATCTACCGCGCCGGGGCCGACTTCGCCCTCTCCATCAGCGACATCTCCGGCGAGATGCTCTCCGCGCGCCTCCTTGGCCGCGTTGCTCGTTCCCGCGACGAGCACCGTCAGGTCCTGCGCGTAACCGCCGGCGCCCGCCGTCCGCTGCGCGAGCTGCCGCTACGGCAGCATGGCTGTTCGCTCCTGGCCCTCAAACGGACGGGCGCGTTTCTCCCGATCACCGCCGAAACGATGGTCGAGCCGCGTGACGAGCTGTACGTTTGCGGCAGCGCGGAGGCGGTGAATGCCGTAACTGATTTGATGAAGGGGCACGGGGTCTCGTAGTCGCGCTGTCTCGCGGCGGCCTTATACGTACACAACCGCGAGACCACGCAACCCCGAGACCCCGAAACCGCATACACGGCCCAGCCCTTGCTCTAACCAACCCCAGGAGGACGTCATGAACGTCAAATCCCCGACTCGCACGACGATGATGCGGCTGGTTCCGCCGCTGGCGGTGTGGGCCATCGGCAGAATTCTCGAATTGCCCAGTGTGAAGGGCAAGGTCATGGAGATCGACGGGCGTGCGAACAAGCAGAAGTACGACCTTGGACGATCGCTCAAACGCGGCATCAACAACGCGAAATCGAACATCCCGTGGCTTGCTGCCGGCGCGGCGGCCATCGTCGCCGGTGTCGGACTGCTGGCGATGTCAGCGCGCGAAAGTTAGAAACTACGGCGTGAACAACCGCTTCACCGACTTCATCATTACGATCGTCGCGCTGAAGAGCCCGATCAGTGCGCCGATCAGCAGTCCCGCCACGGCTCCCACCAGAGCCTTGCCCGTGCCGCCGCTCGTAGCGGGAGCCGTCCTGTAGATCGTCACTGGTACCGGAATCACGTCGGGTGACGGTTTCGTGGTCTTCGTTTCCTCTTTCAGGCTGCCGTGTGCGCGGGCGTAGACCTGCGTGAATTCGGCGCCGAACAGGAGGATCTGTGCCGAGTAGTAGACCCATAGCAGGACGATGACCAGCGAGCCAGCCGCGCCGAAGCTCGAGCCGATCGCGCTCCTGGCGAAGTAAATGCCCAGCGCAAACTTGCCGAGAACGATCAGTGCCGACGTCAACGCGGCGCCCAGCCAGACGTCGCGCCATTCGATCTTCAGATCCGGCAGCACCCGGAAGATCCCGGCCATCAGGACCGTGACGACGCAGAACGAGAACGTCAGCTCGACGATGTGCCACAGGGCCTCGCTGCCGGGCAGGTGACTCCCGGCGTATTTGCCCATCGCGGCGATGGCGGTATCGATCACCAGCGAAACCATCAGCAGGAAGCCGACACCGAAGACCATGGCAAAGGAGAGAAAGCGGTCACGGATGAGGCTCATGATCCCGCCGCCTTCTTTCGGCTTCACGTCCCAGATCGTATTGAGAGCATCCTTGAGCTGGCCGAAGACGCCCGACGCCCCGACGATCAGCGTGATGATGCCGATGATGGTCGCGACCGAGCCGCTCTTCGGCTTGGCGGCGTTCTTCACCATCTCCTGCATCGCGGCGGCGGTCGTTGGCCCGAGCACGCTCTTGAGCTGCTCGAAGATCTTTCCCTGCGCGGCATCGTGACCGAACACGAGCCCGGCGATGGCGATGACGATCAGCAGCAGCGGCGCCAGAGAGAAGATCGTGTAGTAGGCCAGCGCGGCCCCGAGACGGGGGACTTTGTCGCTGTTGAATTCGGTGAATGCCTGCCTGAAGAGAGTGACGTACCTGCTCATCGCTCCGGTCAGGAGCAATGGATATACCTGCTCGCGCTCATTCCGTCAGCGGCCCCTCCGCCCGCCCCTCGATGAACTGCTGCACGATCGGATTCGCGGATTGCTGGAACTCCTCGGGGGTCCCCTCTTCGACGATGCGCCCCTGGTAGAGCATGGCCACGCGGTCGGCGATCTTGAAGGCCACTTTCATATCGTGTGTGATCGTCACCGTGGTCGTGTTGAGCGTCCGGTCCATCTCCACGATGAGCTCCGCGATCACGTCGCTGATGACCGGGTCGAGGCCGGTGGTCGGCTCGTCGAACAGCAGAATCTCCGGCTTCAGCGAAATGGCGCGGGCAAACCCGACCCGGCGGCGCATGCCGCCGGAGAGCTCCGAGGGCCGCTTCGAAGCGACCCCATCGAGGTGGACGAGATCGAGGCATTCATCCACACGCGATGCAATCTGCTGCTCGTTGAACTTCGTCTGGCGACGCAGAGGGAAGGCGATGTTCTCGAAAACCGACATCGAATCGAAGAGCGCCCCCTCCTGAAAGGACATTCCGAACTTCCGCCGGAATCGGTTCAGCTCAACCTCCTTCATGTCGTTGATGTCCTGGCCGTCGACGATGATCTGTCCGCGGTCGGGTTTCATGAGACCGATGATGTGCTTGAGCGTGACACTCTTGCCGACACCCGATCCCCCGACGATCACCAACGCCTCGCCACGCTCGACGTCGAACGACAGGTCATCGAGTACCTTCCTGCCGCCGAGCGTTTTGTCGACGTGCTGGAGGGAGATCATGTTGGACGTTTCTGACATTGGTAATCCGGTCTCGCGGTCTCGATGTTGCGCGGTCTCGCGGTTTCTGTTTCGCCAAGACACCGCGAGACCTCGTAACCCCGAGACCCCGCAACCCTGCTAAAACAACAGTTTCGTCAAAAAGAAATCACTCAACAGCACGATCAGCGACGCGCTCACCACCGCGGCGGTCGTGGCGCGGCCGACTCCTTCCGCCCCGCCGCTGGTGTAGTAGCCGCGTACGCAGCCGGTGAGGGTGAGGATCAGTCCGAAGACGGCCGCCTTGATCAGCCCGCTCCAGACATCGTTCATCTGCAGAAATTGATAGGTGTTCTGCTCGTACACCACAGGGTTCGCGCCCATCATCTTCACGCCGACGAGGTAGCCGCCGCCGACGCCGAGGGCATCGCCGAGGATGGTCAGGAGAGGCAGCATCACGATGCCGGCGATCACGCGGGGAACGAACAGATACTGAACCGGATCGGTGGCCAGCGCCTGCAGCGCATCGAGCTGCTCGGTGACGCGCATCGTCCCGATCTCGGCGGCCATCGACGACCCGACCCGGCCGGTGACCATCAGTGCCACCAGCACCGGCGACAGTTCGCGCAGCATTGCCAGTGCCACGACGCTGCCGACGAAGTTCTCCGCGTGGACGCGATGAAAGCCGTTGTACGTCTGTAGCGCCATCACCATCCCGGTGAACATGGTCGTCAGGAAGACCACCGGGATGGAATCGACGCCGACGCGCACCATCTGCCGCAGCCACTCCCGCCCTTCGAACGGTGGGCGGAACGTCCAGAGGATGGTCCGCCACAGCATGTCGAACCAGAGGCCGGTCTGTTCGAAGAGGCGGATGAAAACGCGGCCGACCCGTTCCAGAAGGTTCATTCGGCGAACCGTGAGCGTACCCGAAACGTGCCACCATCGCGATAGTGGCGAGGGACACGATCGCTGATCCGGCAGAAGACTTCGTACGAGATGGTCTGCGACTTCTGCCCCAGCTCTTCGGCGGTGATGCCATCGCCGAGGAGCACGACCTCATCGCCGGCAACGGCTTCAGGGATGTCGGTGACGTCAATGGTGATGAGATCCATCGATACCCGGCCGACGACCGGCGCGCGCCGTCCTCGCACGAGAACGTCGGCATTGTTCGAGAGCAGGCGGCTATAACCATCGGCATAACCGACCGGCAACGTGGCAATCCGGCTGGGCCGCTTCGTATGGAACGTCGTGCCGTAACCGACGGCATGACCGGCAGGCAGCTCCTTGAGCCGCATAATCTCCGTGCGCCAGCGAAGCACCGGCTCGATCGCCCCGGCCGCGGTTTCGATCCGGCGCGGTCCGTAGAGCGCCAGGCCGACGCGTGCGAAGTCGCCCGGCCGCACCAGGCCGCGCAGCGTGGCCGCGGAGTTGGCGAAGTGATGGAGTGGCGCCTCGATGCCATGCTCCCGGAGCGTGGCCAGCATCCGGTCGTAGTTGGCAATCTGCATTTCCGTAAAGGGATCGGTTGCGTCGTCGGCATTGGCCAGGTGCGTGTAAATGCCGGCGAGGCGAAGATGCGGCGTGGCGCGAATCATCGCCATCACGCGCGGCAGCTCGCTCTCGAGCACCCCCATCCGTCCCATGCCGGTGTCGAGCTTGAGATGGATGCTCACCTCCCGCTCGCGCGCCGCGGCGCAGACGTGCTCGAGCTCCTCGGGGCCGACGACGCCGAGGGCGACGTCGTTTTCGAGCGCAATCCCGACCTGATCCCTCGACAGCGGTCCGAGAACCATCAGCGGCAACGTGATCCCGGCGCGCCGCAGCTCGACCGCTTCCTCGATGAGAGCCAGGGCGATCATGGCCACGCGATCGATCGTCAGCCGCCTCGCCAACTCCACGGCGCCATGGCCCCCGCCGTCTGCTTTCAGTACGGCAACGAGCCGGGCGCCCTCCGGCAATAATCGCGCGATGACGTCAACGTTGCGGTCGAAACGGCCAAGATCGACTTCGGCCCAGGTCGGCCGCGCGTCACGCTGAGTAGACATGCACGTCCTGCCCGTTCACAGCGCGCGCCTGATCGGAGGCCAGAAAGCAGATGACCTCGGCTACCTCCTCCGGAGTCATCGCCGCCGGGGCGCCGCCGCTGGCCGCCGCCCACATGCGCGTATCGACCGACCCCGGACTGACGCTGTTGACGCGGACTCCGTACTGCTTGACCTCCACGGCCAGCGCTTCCGTCATGGCGATCACCGCCGCCTTGCTGGCACAGTAGGAAACGAAGCCCGGAAACTTCTCCGGCCCGATGACACCGGAGATCGATGCGACGTTGACGATCGTCCCGCCGCGCCTGGCGATCATGGCCGGGAGGGCGCGCCGCGTGGCGAGGTAGGTGCCGCGCACGTTGACGGCGAACATCCGGTCCCAATCGTTGGGCGCCACCTCGACGAGCGGCTTCGGATCGATCATGCCCGCGCAGTTGACCAGGATGTCGCAGTCGCCGAAGCGTGCTTCAGTCTGCGAGAACAGCCGTTCGATTGCCTCCGGATCGCTGACATCGCCGTCGACCGCAAGGACGTTTTCGTTGGGGAGCGCTTCCGCGGAAGCCGAACGAGCAAAGATGGTAACAAGCGCTCCCCGCGCCACCAGCAACTCCGCAGTGGCACGACCGATGCCTGTCGAGCCGCCGGTGACGATGGCCACACGACCGTCCAATTCATGGGGAGTCATATAATCCGGCGCAGGCTACCCCAAACGGCAGAGATTGAGGAGGGCATATGAACCCCGAAGTGAACAACTGGTTGCAGCTCATTTTCCGATGGGGCCACGTCGTTGCCGGCGTGATGTGGATCGGTCACCTCTGGTTCTTCAACTTCGTCAATGGACCCTTCGCCGGCAAGATGGACGGGCCGACCAAGAAGCTCGTCGTGCCGGAGCTGATGCCGCGCGCTCTCTTCTGGTTCCGCTGGGGCGCGGCGTGGACCTGGGTCACCGGCATCCTGCTGCTGGGCCTCATCTATTACCAGACCAAGACGGTGCTCTTCGAACAGGACCACGTCGGCAATCCGTGGCTCTGGCTGGCCATCGTGCTGATCGCCCTGGCCGTCGGCTTCGTGATCTATAACCTCATCCTGAAGAAGGTCGCGAACGTCACCGTGGCCAGCATCATCAACATGATCCTCTTCGCCGGCGTCTACTGCCTCATGGCCACCGCCGGCCACTTCAGCGGCCGCGCTCTCTACATCCACTCCGGCGGAATCTTCGGCACGATGATGGCGCTCAACGTCTGGATGGTGATCTGGCCGTATCAGCAGAAGATCATCCGCGGCGTCAAGGACGGCAACCCGGCCGACGCCGAAACCGTCCGCCAGGCCGGCCTGCGCTCGCGGCAGAATACCTACATGTCGGTCCCGCTGATCTTCCTGATGATCAGCAACCACTATCCGACCATCTACGGCGCCGATCGCTGGGTCCGCGACGGCATCCTCGCCGGCGTCATCATCGTCGGCTTCCTCTTCGTCCGCTGGATGTACGCCAAGGCGGCGAAGGTTCAGGGATTCTGATGTAACGCGGTTGCGAGGTCTCGCGGTTGCGCAGTTGCGCGGCCTCACCCCGAGACCTCGCAACCCCGAGACCGCGAGACCGCGACAATGCGCCTTCTCCAGATCGACGCCTTCACCAGCGAGCCGTTCAAAGGCAATCCCGCCGCTGTCTGCTTCATGGACGGTGCGCGGGATGACCGTTGGATGGCGAATGTCGCGGCGGAGATGAATCTCGCCGAGACGGCCTTTCTCGCGCCGCGCGAGGATGGCTGGTCGCTTCGCTGGTTCACGCCGGCGGTCGAGGTCGATCTCTGCGGCCACGCCACACTGGCCTCGGCGCATGCAATCTGGAGCGAGAACATCAGCGCGGACGAGGTGCTGCACTTTCACACGCGCAGCGGGGTGCTGACGGCCAAACACGACGGCGATTTCATCGAGCTCGATTTCCCCGCCAAACGCGAGGAGGCAATCGCCGCTCCCGCCGGTCTTCTCGACGCCCTCGGCACCGCCAATGCGTCCTACGTCGGCCGCAATCAGTTCGACTACCTCGTCGAGCTGCCGTCGGAAGCCGAGGTTCGGGCGCTCAAGCCGGATCACTCCGTCCTGCGGCAACTGCCGGTGCGCGGCATCATCGTCACCAGCCGCGGCAGCGGCCGGTACGACTTCATCTCCCGATTCTTCGCCCCTGGCTCCGGCATTGACGAAGACCCGGTCACCGGCTCATCGCACTGCTGCCTCACGCCTTACTGGTCGCAAAAGCTCGGCAAGACGGAGATGAACGCCTACCAGGCCTCGCCGCGCGGCGGCGCAATCCGCGTCCGCCTCGACGGCGACCGCGTGAAACTCGCCGGCCAGGCCGTGACGGTGTTGCGGGGCGAGTTGCTGGTGTGATCACCATCGCGCCCGCGGACGACCTCACGATCGTCCGCGCGCTCATCACCGAGTACGCCAACTCCCTCGGCGTCGACCTCTCTTTCCAGAACCTCGATCACGAGCTGGCCACGCTCGATACGTTTTACGAGCAGATCCTCGTCGCACGGGATGATCAGGATGCCGCCGGCTGCGTCGCCCTCCGCCGCATCGATGACGAGATCTGCGAGATGAAACGCCTCTATGTCCGTCCTCAGTTCCGCGGCCACGACCTCGGCCGCCGCCTGGCGGATCGCATCATCGAAGAGGCGCGGCAGCGCGGCTACAAACGCATACGCCTCGACACCCTGCCGACGATGACCGCCGCCATCCCCCTCTACCGGTCGCTCGGCTTCGTCGAGATCACGCCATATCGGTTCAACCCGGTTGAAGGGACGCGTTTCATGGAGCTTGCGTTGTAATACGTAGGTCGACTCTCCGGGCCGACCGCTGAAGCGTTTGGACGTTCTGCCGACGAAGCTGGCGATGCCGCGTTAGCGGCAACAAGACGGTAGCCAGGGGTGCGAGCGTTTTTTGCGAGCACCCCTGGTAAAGAGATGTCGTGGTTTGGTGCCGCGTCAGCGGCACGATTTCAAATCGCATCGGATTCCAGGGGTGCTCGCAAAAACCGCTCGCACCCCTGGCTACCATCTTAAGCCGCTATCGCGGCATCGTAACGTCCAATCTCCAGTCGCTGGCTCCGCCGGCGAAGGTCCGACCGGTGCTTGGGAGGGCGGTACGTGAGAAGCAGCTTCCGGCCGCGCACGTACTGGTCGGACTGGAGAGTCCGACCTACGTTTGCATGCGCCTCGACACCCCGCCGACGATGTTCGCCGCCATCCCACTCCACCGATCGCTCGGCTTCGATTGTGCTGTAGCCGCGGTTGTGGAGTTCGCTAAACTGATTAATCACTGGTTGAAATCGAGTAGGAACCGCAATGGCTAAGGTGAGCGCCTTCGAGGCGAAGACTAGGTTCTGGGAACTGCTCGACCGCGTATCGCAAGGCGAGGAGGTAGTGATTACGCGTCACGACAAACCGGTGGCGCGGATAGTGCCGGAAGGCGCTCGACGGACTGACGATGCTCGCCGCGCCGTCGCGGGACTTCGTGAGCTGCAGCAACGCATCCGCCGGAGATCCGCCGCGAAACTATCGAACCGGGAGGTTCGATCCGTTATCGACGAGGGCAGGTTGTAAGGGGCCTTTGTCGCGGATGCTTCGGCCGCGATTGGATGGGTGCATCCCGAAGAGTGTCAGTGCCACATCGGCCCTGCCTTGCTGAACGTGGACGTATCGGCTCGATACCGCGAGACCCCGTAACCGCGCAACCGCGCAACCCCAGATAGAATCCCCCCAAATGAACCGCCGCAAATTCATCGGTGCTTCCGCCGCTCTCACCGTCCTCTGGAGAACGCCCTCGCTCTTCGCGCAGCGCGAGCAGTCCTCGGACGCGCCACCGCCTTCCTCCATCGCCGCGCTGACGTCGATGCGCGATCAGGCCAGGCCGATCACGAACGAGGAGCGGCGCGCGCGCATCGAGAAGGCGAAGCGGCTTATGGTGGAGCACAAGATCGGCGCACTCGTCCTGACCGGCGGAACATCGCTGGTCTATTTCGCGGGCATGCGCTGGGGCGGGGGCGAACGGCTTTTTGCCTGCGTCATCCCGGTCAAGGGAGAGCCATTCTTCGTCTGCCCGGCCTTCGAAGAGGATCGGGCACGCGAGCAGATCGCCCTCGGTCCGTTCGGTGGCGATCACGCCGACGTCCGCACCTGGAACGAAGACGAAAGCCCCTACGCGCTCGTCGCCCGAGGGCTCAAGGATCGCGGCCTCGGGACCGGCCCAATTGGCATCGAAGAGACGACGAAGCTCGTCTGGAGCGATGGCATCGCCTCCGCGGCACCACAGGCGAAGGTCGTGCTCGGCACCGCCATCACCGCCGGCTGCCGCATGATCAAGGACGCCCACGAGATCGAGCTGATGCAGGTGGCGAACACCGCCACGCTGAAGGTTTACAACGCCGTCTACCAGGCCATCCAGCCCGGCATGACGCAGCATGACGTCTCGAACCTGATCTCGCAGGCCTACCGCCGCGTCGGGTTCCCGGGCGAGGCGAGCGTGCAGACCGGACCGTACACCGCGCTTCCGCACGGGTCATCGACGCCGCAGACCATCAAGGAAGGCACCATCATCATGATCGACGATGGCTGCACCGTCGAAGGCTACCAGTCCGACATCACACGGACGTTCGTGCTCGGCAAAGCGACAGACAAGATGAACAAGGTCTTCGACATCGTCCGGCGGGCGCAAAACGCGGCGCTCAAGGCCGCTAAACCCGGCGCCCCGCTCGAATCGATCGACGCCGCGGCCCGCGGTGTCATCGTCGACGCCGGCTACGGTCCCGGCTTCAAGTACTTCTCCCATCGCCTCGGACACGGCATCGGGATGGACGGCCACGAGTGGCCGTACCTGGTGAAGAACAACATGTTCGGATGGGCCCGATCGCTGCGCGCCCAACCTGGGATGGCCTTCAGCAACGAGCCGGGCATCTACATCCGCGGCGAGTTCGGCGTGCGGCTCGAGGACGACATGCACATCACCGCCGACGGCGCGAAGTTGTTCACACCACAGTCCGAGTCGCTCGAAAAGCCGTTCTGAGACGAATCACACAGTTGGACTGTCACCTTGCGGAGACACTGAAAGTGCCCTTCTGGAGATATCTGAGTCTCGCGTAAACAATCCCGAGTCTCATTTTGCGACTCCGAGTCTCAAATTGCGACCCTGAGTCTCAAACTGCGACTCTGAGTCGCTTGCATGCGACCCCCGGGTCTCAATTTGCGACTCTGAGTCCTTTGCACGCGACTCCCGAGTCTCATTTTGCGACTCCGAGTCCCTTGCATGCGACCCCCGGGTCTCAATTTGCGACTCTGAGTCCCTTGCACGCGACCCCCGAGTCTCATTTTGCGACTCTGAGTCCCTCGCATGCGACCGCCGAGTCTCGTTTTGCGACTCCGAGTCCCTTGCATGCGACTCGAAGTCTCTCGGAGGTGGCAGCCTCGCGGTAAAGTGCGCCCATGACCACCATCCGCGAGATGCTCGAGAACATCGAGCGCGACACGATGGTCGCGCGGGCGGCGCGGAGCGCGGAGACGCGCGGACGGGACCGCGAGGAGGCGGAAGACGACCTTCGTCCCTCCTACCAGCGCGACCGTGACCGGATCATCCACTGCAAGGCCTTTCGGCGGTTGAAGCACAAAACGCAGGTCTTTCTCGCCCCCGAGGGCGACCACTACCGGACACGGCTCACCCATGTGCTCGAAGTCACGCAGATCGCCCGCACCATCGCGAAATCGCTGCGGCTGAACGAAGTCCTCACCGAGGCCATCGGGCTCGGTCACGACCTCGGCCACTCCGCATTCGGCCACGCCGGCGAGGCGGCGCTGAACAAGCTCGTCAAAGGCGGCTTCGATCACTACCGGCAATCCGTGCGCGTCGTCGAGGTGCTGGAGAACGACGGGCGGGGATTGAACCTCACCATCGAAGTGCGCGACGGCATCCTCAAACATTCGAAGGGCGAGAAAGGGGAGCTGCTGCGTCGCCGCCCGAAGTCGCGCGCACTCACGCTGGAAGGCGACATCGTCCGCATCTCCGACATCATCGCCTACGTGAATCACGACATCGACGACGGCATCCGCGCCGGGGTGCTGACCGAGGGCGACATCCCGAAAGAGATTCGCAAGACCCTCGGGGACAAGGCCGGACAGCGCATCGACCGGATGGTGCGCGACGTCATCGAGGCAACGCTGGCGTGCCACTACGAATCGATCTCGATGTCCGCCGAGGTGCTCGAGTCACTCGAAGAGCTGCGGACGTACATGTTTCAGAACATGTATCTGACGCCGGCAGTGCGCGACGAATTCGTGAAGGCGCAGCGGACGCTGACGGCTCTGTTCGAGCACGTCGTGGCGCATCCGGAAGCGTTTCTCCACACCGGCACCGACGAACCGGTGGAGAGGCTGGCCATCGATTTCATCGCCGGCATGACCGACCGCTATGCCATCAACCTGTACGAGCGGCTCTTCGTCCCGAAGGCATGGGTTTGAAGCCGCGCGCCGTCATTTTCGACATGGACGGGCTGCTGCTCGACAGCGAGCCGCTCTACCGCGTGACGTGGCAGACCGCGGCCGCGGAGCTTGGCTGTCCGATCGACGACGAGTTCTACGCGCACTTCGTCGGCCGAGGCAACGACGAAACGGAGCGTCTCTTGATCGAGCGCTTCGGCGATGCGCTGCCGCTCGATGAGTTTCGCGTGCGCTGGCGCCGCGACTGGGACGAGCGCCTGGCTCGTGCGCCGCTGCCACGCAAGCCGGGAGCAATCGAGCTGCTCGACCTTCTCGATGCCATGGCCATTCCGAAAGCGCTGGCGACATCGACTCCGCGATCGACCGCCCTTCGCTGCCTCGGCGAGCTCGCTGCGCGATTTGACGTCATCGCTTGCGGCGATGAAGTCGAGCACTCGAAGCCGGCCCCCGACCTCTTCCTGTTGACGACGCAACGCCTCGGCATCGCGCCGGAGGAGTGCCTGGTGCTCGAAGACTCCGAGGCCGGCGTCCGCGCCGCGCGTGCGGCAGGGATGGAGGTGATCATCGTCCCCGACCTGATCGAGCCATCGGAGGAGATCGCGGCGATGGCGTTGCGCGTGTGCCGGTCGCTGAACGATGTTGCCGGGTTGCTGAGTTGCTGGGGTACTGGTTGTAACCACAGCAACCTAGCAACCTAGCAACCAGAAACTACCGCAAAACGAAAAGCGCCCCGCCGCGGCGAGGCGCTTCGACCGATGCGCGTTTGCGGTTACCGCTTCTTTGCGCGCTTCGCATTCACCGCTTCGCGCAGGTCTTTGCCTGCCTTGAAGCGGACGTTCTTCGATGCGGGAATGGTGATCTTTTCGTTCGTGCGGGGGTTGCGGCCTTCGCGCGCTTTCCGCTGCGACACGGCGAAGCTGCCGAGCCCGGGGATGGCGCAGCGCTCACCGCTCTGACACGTGCTGGAAATGTAGCCTACGAACGCGTCGAACGCTGCCGCGGCTTCCTTCTTCGAAATGCCCGCCTGTTCGGCGATTTCATTGATGACGTCACCCTTGCCTGCCATAGACGATCTCCTCTTACCGATGCGTAAAACCGGGATGTTTCCTAGGTTTTTTGCAATCTATGAGAACGAAGATGGTTTGTCAACGGAGTTAGCGGCGACATTTTTCACTTGCGCGCGCGACGCATTTTCCGCGCCATTCCGGCGCAGAAAATGAAGCCGGTCCAGATATCCGCGGACGACCGAAACGACCTGCGCGTGGCTCCACGAAAAGGGGGAAACCGACAGCGCCGCGCCGGTATGGGGATGAACCTGCTCGGGAAGCACGAGCGACGGACGCGCCTTCGCCCGGACCCAGCGCAGAAGGTCGAGGGCCGACTGCAGTTCGGCGATCGACGTGGCCCGGGCCACGGCATGCTCGGCAAGCCAGAGCGTGCAGATCAGCCACGGATTTCCCGGCACGGGATCGTCGTCCGCCACCTTGCTCTGGTAGCGGTCGTTTGCATAACGGGCGACGCCGCCGATCTCGGTCTGCACCCAAAGCGTCTCGCGGATGGCGCGCATCGTCCCTTCCACCATGGCCGTGTCGGGTGCGAACACGTCGAGAAAGAAGGTGGCGAAGGTCGAGGCATCGACGGTACGGTCGAGCTCCAGCGAATCGCCGTGCAACGTCAACCCACGTGCGAAACGCCCCTCATCCTCGAGCCAGAGATGCCGCACCATCGCCTCGCGGATCTCCGCGGCGACCTGTAAGTAATGCATCCGGCGGTCCTGCTCGTTAAACAGATTCGCCAAGTCCGCCGCCGCCTGCAGCGCCGCGCAAACCGCCGACGACGTAAAGGTGAAGACGCCCTGCCGCTCCTCCCACATATCGAACGACGGCAGAGGGAGATGGGTCTCCGGATCGCGGAACCGCGCCATGAAGTCGGCCGGCTGCACGACCAGCCGCCGGTAGACGCCGCGGATGAATTCGAGGTCGCGCGTCCTGTCCCAGTGCCGCGCCAGAAGCCAGACCACCAGCGCGGTCCCGTCCTCCTGAATGGGCAACTGCTTCTTCCCATCGCGTACCCAGGGATTCCACGATGACGCCACCGAACCGTCGGGAGCATACTTGTGGAGAAAGTAACCATCGTTACTGATCGTGTCGTGCGCGAACTGCAGGAATCGGCGCGCGATCTGATGAAATCCGGCCCGGTCCATGGCGTCGGCGACGAAGGATCCGTCGCGCGGCCAGACGTAGGCGTAGTGGTCGTTGTGGCCGACCTCGATGTCGGAATCGGCCGCGGCGACGATCCCTCCCCGGTGGTCGCAATGCGTCTGCACCACCAGCAGCGATCGCCGATACAGATCCAGAATCTCCTCGGGGAGGTCACTGAGGTCCTCGCTCGATTTGTTGACCCACGTGTACCAGAGCGAGGCGGTGCGGGCGATGATCCGCGCCGGCGTCTCCTCGCGCACGTATTGATCGAGCTTCCGCACCTCGCCGTAGCGCGCGCCGGCGCAGATCCAGTAGAACACCGTCTGGCTGCCGAGCGGCTCGAGGTCGACCGGCAGAGCGATCGTCGAGTCGACCGCTCCCTGCTGGATCGCGTTCATCGACAACACGCCGTCTTCGGCGTCGCGCCACGTCCCTTCGCTGTCATCGATGCCCGCTCGCCCGCACGAATACTCGCTGACGCCGGAACCGGCATCGGTCGCGCCGCTGACGAGAAAGTACCGCTTGGCTTTGTAGTGGATGATGCTGGCCGAATCGGGATCGAACATCGCCGTATCGGCGTTCGGGCTGCCATACAGCTCGAAGCCGTGGTGAAAGAAGAGCTTCACCCGCCGCGGCTCACTCCGCAGATTGCGGACGACGACTTTCCGTACATAGACATTGGCCTCGGAGTCGACCACGTCGTAGCAGCGAAGGCGAATGCCGAGGTCTTCGTTCACGCAACTGACATCGGTGACGTTGGTCTCGCGCAGATAGGTGAGAGTCCGCAGCCATCGATCGCTCTCGACCCAGGAAAATGCACCGTCCGCGAAGACGCCAAAACGGAAGCGCTCGCCGGCATGATTCTCGAGGCCGACATGCGGAAAATAGACGTCGGCGATCCGGTACGCGGCGTCGAAGCCGATGACGAGTGAGCCGTTGCCGATGAGTAGGTCGCGAGCCAATATCCTGAGTTTATCCTGACAGCGAGCGCAGCGAGCCCGTCAGGATCTCCGGTGATACCGCCCGGATGTAAGGTTCACGCATTCCCTGGGACCGCGGGCGTCTCGACCGCGTTTTTGATTCTCGGCATGCTGTTGCCTAAAAGCGCGGGCGGGACGCCCGCGGTCCCAGGGCTACGCTCGCCGTCAGGATGACTTCGATAACACGTGTGCGGTAAACCCGTCGGTCCCCGCTTCCGGCGTCAGACGAAGCACGCCGTCCTCCACCCACCCGGCCACATTCGCGTTCACGTACTTCGCCACATCGCCCCGGACGAAGTCGCTTCGAGCGCGAAGGACGTCCTCGACCACGGCGTCGTTCTCTTCCGGTTCCAGCGAGCAGGTCGAATAGATGACCGTCTCCGATGCCAGATCGAGCGCTGACGTCAGTAGCTCACGTTGCAGGGCCGCGAATGACGCAAGATCAGCCTCCGCGAGCCGCCACTTGAGCTCGGGATTCTTGCGGATCGTGCCGGTGGCGCTGCACGGGGCATCGAGCAGGACGACACGGAATTGCCGTGCAAACGGCGGACGCCGGCCATCGCTGACCACGAGCGCGTCCGACCGGCCGATGAGCGGGCGCAGACGGGCCAGGGAGATGTCGTTGCTGACCACGCGTGCGCCGCGTGCGCGCATCACCAGCGACTTGCCTCCGGGCGCAGCGGCAAGGTCGAGAACATCGTCGCCCGCAGCGGCGGCGATGTCGGCGATGACAGCGCTCCCTTCATCGAGCACGACGCCCTCGACATCCGCGCTCGATCCGCTCAGCTTCCACATACCGGGGACGAGCGTGGAGGCGACGGCGTCCGGAGGCGGCAAGTCGGTCATGACGTCGGGAAACGACAGCTCCTGATTCGCCTCGGCAATCTTCGCCGCGCGCTCGGCGCCGTATCTCCGGCCCCAGCGATCGATGAGCCATTGCGGGTGCGCAGTGCGGGTGGCCACATCGGCCGGCTCCGGGGCGTTCCTGGAAATGCGACGGAGGATGGCATTCACAAAGCCGCGTGCCCGCTGCGGTGCGAGCTGCACCGTCTCGCCGACAGCGGCGTGCGGTGCGACATGCATGAACAGCAATTGCAGCGCGCCGAGACGAAGGATGTCGCGGATCTCCGGCTCGATGGCCCCCTTCGCAAAGGCATCGATCACGAAATCGAGCCGCGAGCGCCAGCGGAGCACGCCCAGGACGAGCGTCCGGACGAAGCCGGTGTCGTTGGCCAGGAGGAGGGACGCAAAGGCTGACTCGCGCTCGATTCGGCGGATTTGTTGGAGGGCGCGTTGGCGATCAGTAGTAGTCAATGTGTCCAATCCTGCCGGCGAGCGAAGCGAACCCAGGCAGGATCTCCGGTCATACCGCGCGGGTCTCAATCGCGGTCGATGCTTTTTCGCAAGTGGGCTAATTCATCGCGATATCACCGGAGATCCTGACAGGCTCGCTCCGCTCGCCGTCAGGATTGCCCCTCCATCAACCGGTCCCTTCCCAGGCCGCTGCACCGTAATCAACCGCAGCGCACCATCACCAGTCGCCACGATCACCCCGTCCTTGCCGGTCGACAGAATCGTTCCCGGCTCACCGTGACCGGAAGCCGGTGCAATGTCGATCAACTTCAGATCCCCGGCGAAGACGCCGGGCCAGGGATCGAAGGCGCGGAACTTGTTGTAGATCGTTGCGGTCGTCTCCGTCCAGCGGATCGCTCCTTCGCTCTTTTCGATCTTGGGTGCGTAGGTTGCGGCGGCGTGATCCTGTGGCGTTTCGGGCGGCGGCGACGCCAGCACGCGCGCCAGCGCCTCCGCGCCAAGGCGCGAGAGGCGCGCCGCGAGCGACGGCATCCGTTCATCGGGGCCGATCTCCGTCGTCTCAACCGCCAGCATCGGGCCGTGATCGAGCTCCTCATCGACGCGCATGATCGTCACGCCAGTGGTGGTCTCACCATGTTCGATGGCGCGCTGGATCGGTGCCGCGCCTCGATATTTCGGCAGGATCGAGGCGTGCACGTTCAGGAACCCTTGCCGTGGAATCGCCAGCAGACTGGCGGGCAGGATCTTTCCGTAGGCGACGACGATGCCGGCGTCGGCCTGCAGCGCGGCAATCGACGCCAGAAACTCGGGGTTGCGGATCTTCGCCGGTTGGGCCAGCGGCAATCCAAGCTGCCGCGCCTTCACCGCCACCGCCGGCGCCTGCATCTTCATCCCGCGGCCGGCTGGCTTGTCCGGTTGCGCCACGACCAGGGCGATGTCGTGTTCGCGAGCCAGCGCTTCGAGTGTGGGAACGGCGAACTCGGGAGTGCCGAAGAAGATCAGTCGCAAGGAGAGGATTGTATGCGTAGCCCCGGGGAACTACGTATGCGTCGCCGTCGTCACCGGTGCCTGATTCTTGAGCTTCTCGGTCGGGGGAATTGGCGACGTCGGCTGGCTGGTGATGTTTCCGCCTTCTGCGCCTTTGCTCGGCTCCGCGCCTGGGCCGCGCATGCCATTGACGGAGGGCGTCTGGGCCGATGACGTCGGCGGATGCCTCATCGCGGGAGGAGCGTTCTGGTAATCGCGTGGAACCTTCTCGCCGCGGCAGGCGCCGAGGAGCAGCAGAGTGGCGGCAACGATGGTGATGCGCATCGTTACGGATGAGGTTCAAGGGATGTGCCATAGAATCGGAACATGCGCAAGACACTGCTCCTCGCCTCCGTAATCATGGCAATTGCTTTGGCCGCCCCGGCTCAATTGAGCGAAGGCGACCAGCATTGGAATGCACGCGCCGAGGGCCACCAGGGTGGCCGGGCCAAAGCGGCGCAGATCGATGCCGCCATCACCGCGTATCAGAAGGCGGCCGCGAAGGAACCGAACAATCTCGAGGCGAGGTGGAAGCTGCTTCGCGCCATCCGCTTCAAAGGCGCCTACGTCGCCTCGACGAGCGATGAGAAGAAGCGAACTTACGCGGCCGGCAAGACGGAAGGCGATGCCGCGATCGCCATCGTCAATCGCGCCTTGTCGGCAAAAGGCATCAAGGCGAACGCGCCGGAAAAGGATGTCGCCAATGCGGCGCGCGCGATGACCGGCGCGGGCGAAGTGTTTTTCTGGGATTCGGTGAACTGGGGCGAGTGGGCGCTCGCCTACGGCAAGATGGCCGCGGTGCGGCAAGGGGCCGCGGATCGCATCCGGCGGGAAGCTACCATCGCTATGCTGGTCGATCCGAAGATGGAGGGGGGCGGCCCGCAGCGCGTCCTCGGCAGACTGCACGACGAGACGCCGCGTGTCCCATTCATGACCGGATGGGCCTCGAGCAAGGAGGCGGTGCGCTTCCTCCGGGAGTCGTACAAGATCGATCCGGCCAGCAAGATCACTCGGGTCTTCCTGGCGGATGCCATGGTCTCGGAAGACAGCAAGAACGGGCCGGAAGCCATCCGCATCCTGCGTGAGGTGATCAACTCGCCAAACGACCCCAACTACGAGGTCGAGGAGGCGAAGGCGCAGGAGGATGCGAAGGTGCTGCTCCAGCAGTGGGGCGGGTGATGGGGTTGCGCGGTCTCGGGGTTGCGCGGTCTCGCGGTCGGGGCTTTCTGCAGCGCCGTTGATTACCATCACCGCGAGACCGCGTAACCGCGCTACCTCGCAACCGCGGCCAGGAACTGCGAGTCCCCGTTCGCATCGACGATGCTCGCGTACGCCACGCCGGTGCCGGCGATCATGGTGATGTGGACGGCGGTCGTTTCGTCGAGCGGCACTCCGAGGGTTTTGTCGATGTCGGCAATCATCCGCGACGCATCCTCGGCCAGTCCTTCCTCGAACGTCTTTCCGATCTGCTGGCCGGTGCGCGTGCGGATGGTGATGCGGAAGGTGGCCGGGATTTTCCCGACGTTGACGACGCCGATGTTTACGCGCCGCTGCGCGCCGCCCGGGATACCGACGATGGTCAGGTCAGCGTTGTCGCCAGCCGAGGCTGAATCGCGCATCGAAAGCGGCGGATCGACCGAGCCCTGTGCGTTGTGCGCCGAGTCATACGTCTTGAGCCGTGCCACCGGCGGGTGCTGTCCCCGGTATTCGATCCACAGCACGCCGCTCCCCTCGGGGGCGCCAAAGAGCGAGCGGACGACGTCTTCCCATCGCAGGCTTTGCCCGCCGAGGATCGTGACGGCGCGATCGATACGAACGTCGCCGGATACGTAACGCAGTCCGAGCGGCATCCGGTCCTTGAACGGGTTGAGCAACGTCAGATCGCTGCGCCAGTAGCTCGCGTTCGCGCCCGGAAGACTGCCGACCGAGGGGAAGACCACCCGTGAGCGCTCGCCGATCATCCCAAGCTCTTCGAGCGAAGGGATACGGATGCGGCGCAGATAGCCGTTGAGGTCGAGCGTCGGCACCTCGGCACGGCGGCGCCAGATCTCGACGCCGCGCGTCGAGCGCGCATAGGTGTAATGGTCGTCGATGTAGCCGGCCACCGCCTGGGCGCGGATGGAGTTGTCGATGCCGTCGAAGACGTCGAACTCCTGCGGCGAGTGGCGGATGACGAGCGGTGGTCTGGCGCGCTCCAGCGCGCGGATCGTTTCGATCTGATAGTCGCGCGGCGAGAGGATTGGCACCTGGTAGAAACGCGTCGGGTTGGGGCGGTCGCAGAAAAAGTAGAGCGCCGGCTGGTTGGAGAAGTCGAAGATCGGCTGTCCCGGTTTGCTCAGCTCGTCGACGACGCCCTTCACCCCTTCGATACGCCCGCGGATCTCCTCCGCCGCGGGATCGATCCAGCCGATGCGGCTGACGCGTCCGAGGTAGTGCGTCATGTCGTCGAGGCGCATGTTGGCCAGATCGGGAACCCAGAGAATCACCGCCAGCATCGGCACGAGGGTCGCCATCGCCAGGACAATGAAGGCCTGCACGGCGCGATCGCGTGATTGCCAGAGGTTGATCGTCGCGCGGCCGAGGAGAACGAGCAGGATCAGGATCATCGGCCCGATCAGGAACGCCGAAAAGTATTGATGCGGAAAATCGGCGCGGCCGAGTGCGCTCCGTTGCGTGAGGATTGCGAAGGCGGTGAGTACGGCCAGCGAAAGATCGAGCGAGCCGGCGCGGCGCGCGATCCTCCGCTGCACGAGCACGATCAGGGCGATGCCGATGACCAGGATGTTGAGGATGAAGCGGAACTGATCGGAGAGGACGAAGTCGGCCAGCGTGTGCAGGTTGAGGTTTCGGCGGAATGTGGTCGTCAGATCGGGGAAGGGTAACGACCAGACCGCGTCGATGATGCGCGGGATGGCCACGAACGAGGTCGCGAAGAAGGCGCCGATCGCACCGCGCATGCCGAGGTAGATGAGAAACGGCGCCATGCCGAAACCGACGCCCAGCAGGAACGTCAGCAGGGTTCGCAGGCGCTGGACCGACCCGCGGGTAAGAGCCAGAATCGCCAGCACTCCGCCGCCAACCGTGTACAGGCCGATATCGAGGCTGTAGAACATCGTGACGCCCGCGGCAACGCCACTGAAGCAAGCAAGCCACGGTGAGTTTCGCCGTAGCGCGCCGATGAGCAGCGCGATGGCAAGGATTTCGAGCAGCGCCCGTTCGTTGTCGACGGTCGTCACCGCCCCGAGCAGGATCGAGAACATCGCCAGCGGGATCGAGTCGAAGATCACCATGCCGAGGTACCAGAGCATGGCCACAGCGACGGAGCCGAGGATCACCGGGCGGAGGATGACGACGTTCACGCTCCGGCCGAAGAGCTCCATGAGCCAGGTATCGAGCTGGCCGTCTTCGAGCAGCCCATGCAACACGAAGACGTCGCGAAACGGCACTTTGCCGCGAAGGAGATCCGATGCCGGCCCGAGCGACTCGCCGCGGTGGAAAAGGTCGATCCACTGCGTCAGCGATGCCGTCGACGCGTAGCTGATGCAGAACAGCAGAAAGGGGAGGATGGCGTAGGCGACGAGATTCCGGACGGCGCGGCCATCGATCGGCGTGCGGGATCGCAGCGCCAACGGCAGAGCGACCAGCACCATGACGACGACGATCGTGATGGCTCTGTTTCCCGGTATGAAGAGCAGCGCCAGCGCCGGCAGGATGACCAGCGGCAATGCCGCGATGCCGATTCGCTGCAACGCCGCTTCCGTCGTCAGATCGAACGTGAACGCGGCGATCCGGGCCACGAGCAGAAAGACCAGCCAGAAAAGGGCGATGAAGAATGCGATGAAAGCGATCTCGAGAAAGAGCGTCGGGATATGCGCGATCCGTTTTCCGACGGCGATGTAGCGGAAGAGGATCCAGGCCAGCGCTTCGACGGCGATGAGCGCGTGGTGCGGGGCCATCTCTTTTTCGAACAGCCGCCGCACCCACCGCCTGCGCTGCCAGGCGATGACGGCACGCGGCAGGATCTGCGAAACGGCCACCGGGATGAGGACCGGCCAGGCGGGCTTGAAGGTCGTCAGGTAGAGAAACGGCGCCAGGAAGAATGGAGCGATGAACAGGATGGAGACGAGGTTGCGCATCCCGTCGCCGGCCACCGCCGCGCGGAGCCGCTCATTCTCACGCGCTCCGAGCCGGTAGAGCGGGATGGTGGCGGCCGGGGCGATGAGAAAGAAGAGCAGCGCCGTCAGGTAGTCGCGCAGCTTCGAGGCATTTTCGACCGTGACCCGCCCCACCGCCACATGGGGCGTAGGCGGAACGCCGCGCAGCAGGAGCGTGGCCGTGAGAAAGATCCCCGCCGCAAAACAGAACGCCGCCAGCCAGAGAAGCGACCGGATGACGCCGGCCGTGAGGTCGCTTCGCTCCTGTTCGATCACGGGCGGGAGTATAGGGGAGGGTGGTGGCCGGAGCGCTGGCGTCTCGCCGGCTGGCCGGGCGCGCGTCCCGCCGCCCGCGGTTACCAGCAATGTTGGGGGTCTTGCCGGTTCGGGGGCGATACGTCCATCCCTTCGGAACACCCCGCCGCCCGCCCGGCAAGACTCCGAACATTTTCTGCTAACCGCGGCGGCGGGACGCGCGCCGGGCCAGCCGGCGAGACGCCAGCGCTCCGTCTACGGCACGCCTCGTGAACCTTGACCGCTCGTGCCAGAGAGCCTGTTCCCACGCGCACAGAAGCGGCATCGGATCTTCGGCGGTCTCAATGAACGGCAGGAGCATGTCTTCACATGGATCGCCGTCGTGGTCGTGCTGCTGTTCGTCACCGGCTGGATCGGCGCGATTCATACGGCGCTCGAGCAGCAGCGCGAGGTGGTGCGCGAGGCCAGGGCCGCCGGCGTGAAGACTCCGCCGCCTCCGGCGCCCATGCCGTCGCAGCAGATCGTCGCGCAGATCGTGCAGCCCGATGCACCGACCACCGCCTACATCAATGACGCCATGCTCGGGTTTCTCAACCCGCTGCGCGGCAGCAGCGGAAAAGTGTTCTTCACGACGGTCACGCCGGGATCTCCGATCGCGTCCGGCGCTCCGAGCGGCGCGAAGTCGGTGTTGACGGGCGGCACGTCCGAGAAGGTCGCCTCCGACTTCACGGCGCCCGAACAGCCCGGCGTTTACAAGCTGGCCGTCCAGATCGATCAGGCCATGCGCCAGCTCGACAATTTCAGCGTCATCACCCTCGTTCCGTTCTCCCAAAAACAGGCCGGCCACATCGGAACCTACTACCTCGGTAGCTGGCCGTTCGAGAACGGTGGCACGCCGAAGACGCCGGCATACGCGAACCCCGCGGGCTTTATCGAGGTGACACAGGAAAACGTCGATACGCCGATCTCGGCGCACTTCAAACTGCGCAACTTCCTGACGAAGGATCAGCCGAATGTCTGGCCGAAGTACCTGCTGTTGAACCCGAAACTGCTCGACAAGCTCGAATTGACGATTCAGGAGCTGGAGGCGATGGGTCATCCCGTCCACCACGTGCAGATCATGAGCGGCTTCCGCACGCCGGAGTACAACCACGGCGGCGGCAACACGGAGGGACGGGCGAACCTGAGCCGCCACATGTACGGCGATGCCTCGGACATCTTCATCGACAACGACGGCAACGGTTCGATGGACGACCTCAACGGCGATCACAAGGTCGACGTCCACGACGCCGAAGTGATCCTGCAGGCCGTCGAGCGGGTGGAGAGGAAGAATCCGTCGCTGGTCGGCGGAGTTGGCGTTTATTCCGCATGTTGCGGCCATGGCCCGTTTACGCACATCGACGTGCGCGGCTTTCGCGCGAGATGGCGCGGAACGGGCAATGGGTGACGGGGTTGTCGGTTGTCGTTTGATTCAGGAGGTACCGTGGTCGAAGCTGTAACGAAGACTCCAATCAACTGTCCCGAATGCGGCGCGTCGCGCTCCGATCCGTCGCGCGTCTGTCCGGCCTGCGGAGCGCCGCCGGTACGCGCGGACGATAAGCGCGCGCGGGACAGCGAAGTGCGAACCGAGGATCTCGAGCCGTATGTGGCGCTGCGCTACATCGCGCGGCTGTTCAAGGTCCTGGCCATTCTGCTGCTGATCATCCTGCTCGGCGAGGTGGTCACAGGGCTGATCACCAGCGGTGTGGCGTCGTTCATGACACTCCTCGTCGAAGCGATGCGGCTGTTCGTCGTGGCAGGCCTGCTGTGGGCGGGTGGCGACATCACTGTCCTGCTCATCGACGCCGGTCACGATCTCCGCGTCGCCCGAATCCTGCTGGGACGGATCAATGCGGCAATGCACGAGAGGGAGGAGAGGGAGAAAAAGGGTTAGAAGGGTTGCAGGGTTGCTGCGTTACTGAGGTAACCAAGCAACCCAGCAACTCAGTAACCTCTACGCGCCCAACTCCTTCTTTCGCTGCGCCATCCGGTCCCCGAGATCCTGCAGCTCGGTACGGCTGAAGACCTTCCGCGCCTTGGGGAACATCTCCTTTTCTTCCTCGCCGGCGTGATGCTCGACGAGCTCTTTGAGCACTTTCGCCTTGGCGGCGAACTCCTCGCCCCCCTTTTCGCCGTCGTTGACCTCGGGAAGAACGAGATCGACGACGTGGTGCTCTTCCTTCGCCTCGAAGTACAACTGTTTGTCCTCCTTCGAGCGAACGGCCTCGCGGTAGGCGGGGTAGAAAATCTCCTCCTCGATGGTGGTGTGGATTTTCAGCTCGGTGTCGATCTGCGTGACGAGCTTCTCGGCCTTCGGCCCCCCGTGCATCGCCGATTTCTCGAGATCGCCGAGCAGACCGCGAACCTTCTCGTGGTCTTTCTTCAGAAGCGCGATCGCGTCAGGGGTACGCGTTGCTTTGCTGCTTTTTTTCGTAGCCATGGATCCTCCTGCGTGTCAGGAAGATCACAAGCCGTGCCTACATCACGAGAGCGGCACGATCGCGCGCGTCATCATCTCGCGGATCTCCCGGAAGACGTTTTCCGGCGGGATACCGAGCTCACGATGGCCCGCGGCGCGTTTGAAGAGCCCCTCGGCGGCCTTTTCGTCGAGGATGCGGGAATCGACCGTCCGGCTATTGAGCTCGCAGAACGCGAAGAGCGAAGCGAGCGCCACGCGGCGATTGCCGCCGCGGAACGGGCTGTTGATGAGGAGTGCGAACAGGAACGCCGCCACTTTGTCGGGGAACGTGGCATAGGCCTCGCGGCCGAGCATGGTCACCTGCGGGCGCTGCACGGCATTCAGCAGGCCGAACTGCGAGTCGACCACGCCTGGATGGGCCTGATTGCCGCCAAACTCCGTGCTGACCGCACGATGCAGCTCTACCAGGTCCTGAACGCTGAGATACCGCATCCCGCTGTCAGTCGGTGAGGCGGCGGAAAGCGTTGGGATACTTCTTGACGGCGCGCTTGAAGGCGCTCTCGATGGCTGGATTGGTGAAGGTGATGGCTTCGGCGTCGGCACGGGGGGCTTTGCCGTTGCTTTTGGAGCTGGAGACGGCTTTGGCGCCGGCTTTGGGAGTGGCTTTGACGCTGCCCGTGCTGCTGCTTTTTTTTGCGGCTTGGCCTTTGGCGGAGGCGCTGCTTTCTTTTTTGCTGCCGGCTTTGACGGCTTTGCCGCCTTTTTCTTTTGCGGCGGTTTTGCTGCTGACTTTTTTCCCTGAGGCTTTGGCTTTGGCTGCTTTGGCTTTTGCTTTGTCGCCATCTTTCATTTCCAATCCTCGGCGACACATGCTACGACAGCTAAGTTCCTGAGTCAACTGCGTTTACGCGCACAGGCACCGATGCGCGCCGCGCACGCACGAGCTAAACGACTGAATTTGCGTGGGTTATAGATTGCACCAATTTATGTGCAACTCACTCAGCCGCATCCGCCGAAACCGCCCCCCCGGCGCCTGTCTCCTCGAACTCCGGCTTCGGGTCATACGAGAGGAAATCCTTCGCCTTCTCCGTGAGTGTGAAGGTCTCTCGCGCCGCGTCCGCCGTCAGAAAGCCCTTGTCGACCAGCGCAAACGCCGGTCCTTCGCCACCGCCGGCCGGGTGTTTGATCGCTTTGATCGCAGCAATCCCCAGCGACTCCACGGCCATCCGTCGAAACTCCTGCAGGACCCGGATCTCCTGCTCGGTCATTCCTTTGATCAACATGGGCGACATTGTAAACGGGGTTTCGGGGTCTCGCGGTTACGCGGTCTCGCGGTAGGGCTTTCGGGGTTGTGAAACCGCGAAACCACAACCGCGCCTTACCCAACAATCCTGAACGCCCGGCTTCGCAACGCCAACCAGATCGTTGCCCCTTCCACCAGGCTCAGATCCTCCGCAGCCGCCCTGGTGATCCGCACGCTCAGAGGCTCCGGCGTGGTCACGGTCAGGTCGACGATACCCTCGCTCGCCCGCAGGGACGCCACCGTCCCCTCGAAGACATTGCGAGACGAGATCGCGGACGGCTTTTCACCGAACACGACGACGTCGTCCGCGCTGATTCGGACGACCAGCGGAAACCTCGCCTCAGCGACCTGATCGTACGGCAGCACCAGCGCTAGTCCACCGCCTGTCGTCACGCGCGTAATGCCGAGGGCGGGATCGTGACGCGGGTCCGACACTTCGAAGACATTCTCGACATTGCCGGCCACTGCCGGATTGGCGAGCACGGCACGCGACGGGCCATCGGCGGCAACGCGGCCATCACGGAGAACGACACACCAACTGCTGAGCGCCAGCGCTTCGAACGGCTGATGCGTGACGTAGATCATCGGAATGCCGAGGTCGCGTACGCGGCGGAGGTAGAGAAGGATGCGCTCGCGGAGAGGCTGATCGATCGATGCCAGCGGTTCATCGAGCAGCAACAACCGCGGACGCGTCATCAGCGCCCGCGCCAACGCCACCCGCTGCCGCTCCCCACCCGAGAGTGATGCCGGCGCGCGCTCGAGCAGCGGAGCCAACTCCAGCGCTTCGACGAGTGAGTCGAAACGCTCGCGGCCGCTGCCGCCGAAGCGGATGTTCTCCGCAACGCGCAGATGCGGAAAAAGCGCCGCATCCTGCGGCACATACCCGATACCGCGGCGCTCGGGCGGAAGGTCGATGCCGCGATCGCTGTCGAGCAGAGTCGTGTCGTCGATGACGATCCGTCCCCGCGCCCGGCGGAGGCCGGCGATCGATTCGACCAGCGATGTCTTTCCCGAGCCGGAGCGGCCGACCAGTGCCGTGACGTTGGCCGTCAACGAGCAGCGAACCTCCAGCCGGAATGGCGCGAGCGGCAGCCGGACGTCGATCTCGATCACAACGCCAACCGTCTCCGCTGCTGTGCGATGAGCACGCTGCTGATCGCCACCAGCACCCAGGCCATCCCGACCACCCACGCCACCAGCACCAGCGCCTCGCGCTCGGTGCCGTTCTGGACGCGGTCGTAAATCGCCAGTGCCAGCGTTTGGGTGCGGCCTGGGATGTTGCCGGCGATGAGGATCGTGGCGCCGAACTCGCCAAGGGACCGGCAGAAGGAGAGAAACATCCCGCTGAGCAGACCGCGCCACGCCAGCGGCAGCGTCACGCGGACGAACGCGCGCGCCGGCGACGCGCCCAGGGTACGGGCCACATCGAAAAAGCGCCGGTCCGAGGTCTCGATGGCCACGCGGAAGGCCGTGAACATCAGTGGAAACGACATCACCGCGCACGCCAGGACGACCGCCTTCGGCGTGAAGAGAACCTGGACGCCGATCCTCTCGAGAAATCCGCCGATCGGGCTCCGCCGCGAGAGGATCTCGAGCAACATGAATCCGACCGCCGTCGGCGGCAGCACGAGGGGCAGCGCCCCGAGCGCGTCGACGATCATTCCCTTCGTCCCCGCCCGCCACGACCACGCCGCCAGCGCCAACGCGATCGGTGCAATGCACAGCGTGCTGATCGCGGCGATGGTGATGGTGAAGAGGAGGATGTGTGGCATGGGAGTGGGTAGCTTACGCGGGAAGCACCCACTTCCCCCAAACGTTCCCCGCCCGTGCCCCAGACGATCTTCCTCCTGTCCCCGGCCAATACCTCCGGGGTCCGCGCGAAACAGTTCATCTCGCCGAATGCGAGCTTCGAGGCGGCGCGGATGTACCGGTCGGCGGAGGGGGTGCCGATCGCCATGGCCTTCGCGTTCATGAGCTCTCTCTACTTCCGCGGCAAGATCGGCTACGCGCTCCATTTCGCCGCCGAAGCGGGCGTCTACATCATCGCCCCCGGTTTCGGACTGGTGCCGCCGGACTGGCGTATCACGGAGGAGAGGATGAAGGTGATGTCGCGCACGCCGGTCGACGTTGCCAAACGCAACTACCGCCAGCCGCTGGAGCGCGATGCGCGCTCGCTGGCGGAGACGCTCGCGCCCGATACCCAGATCGTCCTCCTCGGCAGCGTCGCCAGCGGCAAGTACATCGACATCCTCTGGCCCGTTTTTCAGCATCGTCTCCGCTTCCCCGCCGCCTTTGCCGGCCTCGGCGACATGTCACGCGGCGGCCTGATGCTGCGCGCCGTCCGCGCCAATCGCGAGCTCGAATACTGCACGCTCGACGCTCCGCGCCACCGCACGACCGGCGACGGAAAAATCCCCGCGGGTTGGTGACTCTGGCCTGACGGCTGCACAATTCACCGTTGTGGCTGCCAGGAAACGCTTCGTCATCCCCACCGACAAGACCGACGTCGTGCTGAACTTCGGCGAGCGCGAGGTGCGGTTGACGAATCTTCCGAAGCTGTTCTGGAAGAATCTGAAGATCACCAAGCGCGATCTGCTGCAGTACTACGCCGACATCTCACCGTATCTGCTGCCCCATCTGGCCGGGCGGGCCATGGTGATGAAGCGCTACCCCAATGGCGCCGAGGGCGACTTCTTTTACATGAAACGCGCGCCGGAACCGCGGCCGGAGTGGATCGACATCTGCCAGATCCCGCATGACGCCGGCATGGTCAATTTCCCGATCGTGCAGGATCTGCCGTCGCTGCTCTGGCTCATCAACCTCGGATGCATCGATCTCAACCCCTGGTACGCGCAGTGCGACGACTACAACCGCCCCGACGTTCTCCACTTCGATCTCGATCCCGGTCCCGGCGCCGGCTTCGCCATGATCCGTGAAGTGGCTCTGCGCGTGCGCGACATCCTCGATCACCTCGGCATGCCGGTCTTCGCCAAGACCACCGGCTCGAAGGGGATCCACGTCTACATCCCCATCGTCCGCGGCCCGCTCCAGAAAGAGGTCTGGACGTTCGCCAAGGCCATTGCCGTCGAGCTGGAGTCGCGCCATCCCACCATCATCACGGCCGAGTACCGCAAGGTGAAGCGCCCCTACGCGCGCGTGCTCGTCGACTACAACCAGAACGCCTGGGGGCGCACGCTGGCCTCGATCTACTCCGTCCGCCCGACGCCGTTCGCCGGCGTCTCCACGCCGGTGACGTGGGAAGAGATCGAGGAAGGAATCGACATCCAGGACTTCCGCATCGACAACGTCCGCGAACGCGTCGCCGAGGTGGGCGATCTGTGGAAACCGGTGGTGGGGAAGAAGAGGTTCGATCTGAGGAAAGTGTTCGCTGCACCGGAAAAGAAGACATCGGGGAAGAAGTCCGTATGAACACTCGAAAAGCCACCGCACCGACCATCACATCCGCCGGCTTCCCGAAACTCGACCTCCCCATCAACCCGCCCTACCCGCCGATGGAGGCGAAGCGCGTCGACAAGATCCCTACCGGCGACGGCTGGCAGTTCGAGCCGAAGTGGGACGGGTTCCGGGCCATCGTATTCCGCAAAGACGACAGCGTGGTGGTGCAGTCGAAGGCCGGCCAGCCGCTCGGACGCTACTTCCCCGAGGTCGTGGAAGCGATGCGCGAGCTGTGGCAGAAAGAGTTCGTGCTCGATGGCGAGATCGTCGTCCCGGTCGGAGGGCGGCTCTCATTCGACCACCTGCTGCAGCGCATTCATCCGGCGGACTCCCGCGTCCAAAAACTGGCCGCGGAGACGCCGGCGCACTACTTTGCCTTCGATCTTCTCGTGATCAATGGGAGATCGATCGCGGAGAAACCGATCGAAACGCGCCGCGACCAGCTCGAGCGATTCTGTGTCAGCCTGCCGGAAGGCTCGCTGATCCGGCTCTCGCCGGCGACGACCGACCGCAAAGTGGCCCGCGACTGGTTCGACAAGTTCGGCAGCGCCGGACTCGATGGCGTGATGGCCAAGCGCCTCGGCGAGCCGTACCACTCCGGCGACCGCGAGGGGATGGTCAAGGTCAAGCATCTGAAGACAGCCGACTGCGTCGTCGGCGGCTTCCGCTACGGCGAGGGGACGCGCGAGGTCGGCTCGCTCCTCCTCGGCCTGTACGACGACGAAGGACGCCTCGTCCACATCGGTCACTCGTCGTCGATCCGAAAAGCTGATCGCCCCGCGCTTACGAAACGGCTGGAAGCGCTGGCAGGCGAGAACCCGTTCGAGGTGCGCGTCCCGGGCGGACCATCGCGATGGGCAACGGAAAAGAGCGGTGAATGGCAGCCGGTGCGTCCTGAGCTGGTCTGCGAGGTCGAGTACGACTACTACTCCCAGGGCCGCTTCCGCCATGGCTCGAAGTTTCTCCGCTGGCGGCCGGAGAAAGATCCGAAGCAATGCACGATGGATCAGGTGGTGGGAAAGTATGAGGGCGGAAGGATGAAGGATGATTTCACGTTGACCGGCGATTCTTGAAGGCAGAAGGCAGAGGGCAGAAGGCAAAAGTGCTCCGCTCATCGTTTCACTTCTGCCTTCTGCCTTCTGCCTTCAGCCTTCACACGGAAGGATGAAGGATGATTTCACGTTGACCGGCGCGTGATCCGACGATTCATCCTTCACCTTTCATCCTTCGTCCTTCTGGCATCGATCAGCACCGCGGCGCTCGCGCAGAGCGTGCGGATCACCCAGAAGCCGGAATCGCTCGTCTATGGCGATCTGCCCGTGTCCATTCAGACGGCCGACCCCGTCGTCCGCGTGGCGTTGTTCATCAATGGCGTGAAGTACTCCGAGGGGGCCGGCAAGTTCATCGTGCTCCCGGTCAAGGTTGGCGAGTACATCCGCAGACTGCGTATCCGCGCCGTCGGTTACGACGCGCAGGGAAACGTGGCCGGTGAAGACGAGATGGTCGTCAACGATCCGCGTCCGCCGTTCCGCGTCCGCCTGCACGCAAACCACAGCGTGCTCGAGGCGAACGTGATCAAACCGCAGCATGTCGCCATCACGGCGGTCGATTTCTTCATCGGTGAAGAAAAAGTCGCCGGCGTTGCCGCGCCGCCGTACACCGCCGCGTTCGATGCGGCGAAGTATCCGCATGCCGTTTACGCGCGCGTCGTCGCGCACGCGAGCGACGGCAGCGAGGCAAACGACGTTCTCTTCTTCGGCACGAACCCGAACGAGCAGGTCGACGTCTCGGTCCAGCAGGTACCGCTCTCCGTCGTGGGCGGCGACCGTGCGCCGCGGATCGGCGAGCTGACGCTGCTCGACAACGGCACGCCGCGGCGGATCGAAGCGTTGACCCCTGCCTCCGACCAGCCTCTCTACGTCATCCTCCTCATCGACTACTCGGAGTCGATGCTGGAAGAGCTGCCGGTGGTCAAAGCAGCCGCCAAACAGTTTGCACAGCGGTTGCTGCGTCCGCAGGACCGCATCGCCGTCGTCGGCTTCAATCAGAAGGAGTTCTGGCTGACGCCGTTCACGAACGACTTCAACGCCGCCGCCGCATCCGTCGACCGCGTCAAGCCGTCCGGGGAGACCCACCTCTACGACACGGCCATCGAGATGCTGTACGAACTGCAGAAGCAGCCCGGCCGCCACGCCCTTGTCGTCCTCACCGACGGCGTCGACCAGGGAAGCCACTTCAAGCTCGAGCATCTCGTGCACTACGCCCGCTACGCCGGCGTCCCGATCTACCCGATCATCAAGAACAAGCTCCTGACCCGCTGGATGCGCTTCGGCGTCGGCTACTTCGAAGCGAAGCGCCTGGCGAATGTCGCCCGCGACACCGGCGCGACCTACTTCATCATCAAAGCGGAGCGCGAGCTGCCGGACGTCTACGCCAAGCTGGCGTCGGAGCTGCGCAACCAGTACCAGGTCGTCTTCAACTCCGATCCCTCCGCCGCGGATGAATGGCACGCGCTACTGATCACGTCGAGCGCGGGGCAGCAGTTGAGGATACCGAGGGGGTATTTTCCGTAGGGAGGAGAAAATCGGACTCACGCGGAGGCGCGGAGGTCGCGGAGAGAAGAGACGTACGTTCCCTGCACTCCGCGTTCTCCGCGTCTCCGCGTGAACGTCTCCACAACTAGAGCCAACCTGTTGTGAGACGTCTTTAACCCATCGCCTGTTGCCTCACCCGCCCAACCACCGCGTCGTGCAGCGACTGAATGCTGGCGGTGGGGGACTCGATGTCGGGCTGACGGCCGTGCTTGCGGATGGCGTCGCTGGTGGTGCGGCCGATCGAGGCGAGGAGGGTGCCGTTGAGATCGACCTTCGTCGCGGCGAAGAAGTTGTCGACGGTTGAGGCGCTGGTGAAGGTGACGACGTCGATGTCGTGCAACTCGTCCGCGTTCGCCGCGACGGGGATCGTGCGATAGGCGACGGCAAGGTGCACGTCCGCGCCGCGGCGGCGCATTTCGTCGATGAATTCGTCCCGCCCTTCGGCGGCGCGGATCACGGCGATGCGGATGCCCTTCTGATCGGCGCCGAAGTGCGGGATGAGCGCGATGGACATGAACTTCTCCGGCACCAGATCGGGCGCGAGTCCGTGCCCGCGAAGAGCTGCCGCGGTCGTTTCGCCGACGCAGGCGATGCGCGCGCCGGCGAGGGCGCGAACGTCTTTGCCCTTTGCAAACAGGCGCTCGAAGAAGGCGGACACGCCATTGACGGAGGTGAAGGCCAGCCAGTCGAAACGACCGTCGACGGCGGCGTCGAGCGATTCGTACGATTCCGGCGGCGCGATCTCGATCGTCGGGAACTGCACGACGCTGGCGCCCGATTCTTCGAAGAGCCTCTTCAGCTCGGAAGCCTGCTCGCGGGCGCGGGTGACGACGATGCGCTTGCCGAAGAGCGGTTTGGTCTCGAACCAGTTGATGACGTCGTGAAGCTTCACCACGTCGCCGACCACGATCAGCGCCGGCGTCGGCAGGTTGGCCGCGGCCACCTTCGCCTCGATCGTCGCCAGCGTTCCGGTCACCGTTCGCTGATCGCGCGTGGTCGCCTTCGAGATCACGGCAACGGGACGGTCGGGCGAGACGCCGTGCTCCGTCAGCTTCCGGCTGATCATCGGCAGATTGGCGAAACCCATCAGGAAGACGATCGTGCCGTCGAGCTGGGCCAGCGCTTCCCACTTGATACCGGTCGATGCGTCCGACTCATGGCCGGTGACGAGCGTGAGCGAGGTGGCGTACGACCGGTGCGTGACGGGGATGCCGGCGTAGGCCGGGCCCGCGAGCGACGACGAGATGCCGGGGACGATCTCGAAGGCGACGCCGGCGGCGACGAGCTCCTCGGCCTCTTCGCCACCGCGTCCGAAGACGAATGGATCGCCGCCTTTGAGGCGGACGACGCTCTTTCCTTTCTTGGCCTCGTCGATGAGGAGCTGGTTGATCTTCTCCTGCGGTAGAGCGTGTTTGGAGGCGCGTTTTCCGACGTAAACGACCTCGGCAGTCGACGGCACACGGTCGGCGATCGCGTCCGAGACCAGGGCGTCGATAGCGATGAAATCGGCGCGCGCGATCAGCTCCGCGGCGCGAAGCGTGAGGAGGCCGGGATCGCCGGGACCGGCGCCGACGAGAAAGACCTTGCCAATGCTCATGACACCAACTCCATCACCCCGTGTTCGACCAATTCGGAGTGCACCTCGTCGATCACGGCGTCGGCGTCGTTCCCCTTGCACATCACGCGAACGGTGCGATCCCCTTCGATCTCGCCGAAAAAGGCTTGCAGGGTGATCGCGCCGTCATCAAAGGTCGCGTGGACGGCGCAGGCGGAGTAGCAGTCGAGGCGCGTACCGAACTTCTGCAGAACGCCGCGCTCGCAATAGGCGGCCTGGGCGGTCGGGGGATGATCGATCGATGCGGCGATGGCGCGTGTGTCGCCGTCGCGCAACGTCTCGATGGCGACGATGCCCTGGCCGCAGGCGGGAAGCATCTCGTCGATCGAAAAGTATGACGTGATCTCGCTGGAGCGCCCGAGGCGGGTCAGGCCGGCGCTGGCGAGGATCGCGCCGTCGTAGAGGCCGGCGCGAAGTTTGTTGATGCGGGTATCGACATTGCCCCGGATGTCGTCGATGCTAAGAGCCGGATAGAGAGCGCGGAGCTGGGCGCGGCGGCGCGGAGCGCTCGTGCCGACGACGGCGCCTTCGGGGAGTGATGCGATCGGCTTCGAATCGAGATTCACCCAGGCATCGCGTGGATCGGCGCGCTCGAGGAACGCGGCCAGGACGAAGTCATCGGGGATCATGGACGGGACGTCCTTGAGGCTGTGAACGGCCATGTCGATGTCGCGGCGAAGGAGCGCTTCTTCCAGCTCCTTCACCCACAGGCCCTTGCCGCCGATCGATGCCAGCGGCACGTCCTGGCGCTTGTCGGCGGTCGTTTTGTACGTGACGACCTCCGGCCGGTAGCCGTTCTCGGCGAGACGTTTGGCGACCTCGTTGGCCTGCCAGAGTGCGAGCTGGCTGCCGCGCGTGCCGATGCGGACAGGGCGGCTCATCGCAGTCCGAAAATCTTCCGAATGGTCTTGCGCAACGTCTCGCGCTCGGCCGGCTCTTCGGCCTCTTTGAGCTGCAGGATCGGGTAGTGGAGGATCTTGTTCACCATCTGCGTGGTCAGTTGCTCGATGGCGGCGCGCTGATCGGCGTTCATCGGCCCGATCCTGCGCAGGCATTTCTCCAGCTCGGCGGTGCGGATCGCCTCCAGCCGCGCTTGCAGCTCGACGATCGTCGGAACGGCATCCTGAGCGGTCAGACGGCGGCGGAAGGCATCGACCTCCCGATCGACGATCTGCTCGGCTTCTCCCGCTTTCTGCAGACGCAGCTCGCGGTTCGTGTCGGCGACGTGCTGGAGATCGTCGATGTTGTAGAGATAGGCACCGTCGATGTCGGCGATGGCCGGCTCGATGTTGCGTGGGACGCAGAGGTCGATGAGAAAGAGATTGCGCCGTCTGCGGGTGGCCAGGGCGCGGTGGACATGTTCGCTCTCGACCACGAAATGCGGTGCGGCGGTCGAGGCGATGACGATGTCGCACGTCGCCAGGTAGGGCTCGATCCCTTCGAATTTCACCGCCTGCCCGTGAAAGCGCTCCGCCAGCTCGATGGCTCGGTCGTACGAGCGGTTGGCGACGAAGATCTGCTCGAGGCCAAAGGCCGAGAGATGTTCGGCCGTCAGCTCACCCATCTCGCCGGCGCCGAGGAGGAGGACCTGCAGGCCGTGGAGATCGCCGAAGATCTTCTTCGCCAGCTCCACCGCCGCAAACGGCACGGAGACGGCGTGCTCGCCGATGCCGGTATCGGTACGCACGCGTTTGGCGACGCGCATGGTCTGGTCGAAGACCTGCGAGAGGAGCGAATCGAGCGTGCCGCACTCGCGGCTGGCCAGGAAGGCGGCGCGCACCTGTCCGCCGATCTGCGGCTCGCCGACGATCATGGAGTCGAGGCCGGAAGCGACGCGGAAGAGGTGCTTGAGCACGTCGCCGTGACGAAGGATGTAGACGTGTTTCTCCAGCTCCGCTCGCGCCGTGCCGGCGCGCTGGGTCAGCCAGCCGACGATCGGATCGATGACATCTTCGCGGTTGGCGGAAACGATCGCCTCGACGCGGTTGCAGGTGGAGAGGACGGCAGCCCCTTCGATGCCATCGAGCGCGCGAAGCTCATCGAGCGTTTCCGGCATCCTCGCTGGCGCCACGCTGAGCCGCTCGCGCACGTCGACCGGCGCGGTGCGGTGGTTCACCCCGACAGCGATCAGAGGCATGTTGACCTCGGGGTTGCGGAGTCTCGCGGTTGCGCGGTCTCGCGGCGGGGAAGCGCGGAAACACCGCGAGACCCCGAAACCGCGAGACCGCGCAACCCCGCCCTACACATGGTGAATCCCCAATATCGCCACCATGATCGCTACGAACGCGCAGGCGCCGATGATGGCGGTGCGCCGCGTTCGGTAAGTATCGTTCACGTAAGCCTGCAGCACGACGGCGAACAACACCCAGGCCACGACCGCGCCGATCTGCTTGACGCGGAGGTCCATCAGCTCCGCCGTCGTGCGGTAGGACCAGAGAATCCCGGCCAGGATGCCGAGCGTATAGATGCTGAATCCAATCGAGAGAGCCCGGTAGCTGACTGTCTTGCAGACGTTGAGGCTGGGGATCCAGTCCCACAGCGCGCCGCGCTGCTTCGACTTCAGCGCCCGGTCCTGTGCCCAGGCCAGGCCGCCGAAGGCAAGGCCGATCAGCAATCCGGCCACGCCGGTGGTCGTCAGGAGGATGTGCGTGATGAAGAGGCGCGAGATGGCGGCCGGGCTCTTTACGAACGGCTCGTGCACAACCGCCGAGACCGTCAGCAGCATCAGCACCAGCGGATAGACGAAGAACGACGCCGCATGAACCCGATAGCGGATGAAGAGCGCCAGCTCGACCGCGAAAATCGTCCAGGCCATGAAGCCGGCCGTCTCCGGGAGATTGGTCAGGGGAGGATGGTGCGTCCGGACGCAGATCGTTCCGATCCACACCGTGTGCGCCACAAAGCCGGCGATCATCAGGCCGAGGGCGATGTGCTGGGGCCTTTTCTCGCGCGTGAAGAGCGTCGCCAGCGCCACGATGGTTCCGGCGGCGTAGAGGACGAGCGCGGCGTAAAGGGTGAGGTTCGGGCTCATGTCAGCTCGGCGTCAGCTTCTTGCAATAGACGACTTTATCGTCTTCGATCCGGTAAAAATCCTTGATTCGCGAGATCTCGTCGTACCCGCTGCGTTCGTAGAACCGCAGCGTCGGCGTATAGCTTTCCTTCGACGATGTTTCGATCAGGAGCATGCGCCCGCGCTGCCGCCGCACCTCATTCTCCACGAAGCGGAGCAGCAGTTGCCCGATTCCCTGACCCTGCTGCTTGGGATCGACGGCAATCCAGTACAGGTCGAATACCCCGTCCGTGTGGGGTGTAGGGCCGTAGCAGACGTAGCCCTGCACGAGTTTTTTCGGTCCGCTGTCGGGGTCCTCGAGGACGTGGACGATGTACTCGCCCTTTTCGGGGTGTTCCTGGGCGGAATCGACCAGATCCATGGCGCCGCGCACTTCGTCTTCCGTGAAGCGCGCGGTGGCGACGAGGATCTCGTGAATGCGCCGTCGGTCGCGCGGCTCGGCAGGACGGATTTTCATGAGCGCTGTCGTGTGGCGAGATCTCTGACAGGCGGCATGATAAGCGCGTTCGGTTTGGTCTCGGCGATTCACAGGTGGTTCCGTTTCCGATTGCAGACAGTACGAAAACGGCGCGAAACGAGACGTTGGCGGTATCACGCCGCGATGTGTCACCGATCACATGGGCGGTTTCAATCGCGGCCTAGCTGACCTTGGCCGGTTTCAATAAGCCCACGGCCGCGTACGCTTCGAAGAGGTGGAGGGCGTCGCGCGGAATCCAGGCGGTAAGGATCATGGCCCGGTCGGTGACGCGTTGCTCGTAAACCTGCGCTACGTCATGCAGCTTCGCAATCACGCGCGCATCGTTGTGCGGAATCTCGAGCTGGATGACCTCGCCGTTCTCCAGCTCGCGCTCTCGGATGATGTCGATGAGGCGGTCGATGTTGCGACCGGTAAGAGCGGAGACGGTCGCGCGGTTTTTGGCGAGACCTCGCAACCCCTCTTCCGTCAGATCCGCCTTGTTGTACACCTCGATCACCCGATCCATCTGAACGCCGAGGTCGCGCAGCACCTCCTCGCCGACGGCTCGCTGGTCTTCGAACTGCGGGTGGCTGGAGTCGATGACGTGCAGGACGAGATCGGCGGCCACGGCCTCTTCCATCGTGGAACGAAAGGAGGCAACGAGGTGATGGGGCAGCTTGCGGATGAAACCGACTGTATCGATGACCACGGTCTCGCGAGGCATCTCGAAGACGGCGCGCGCCGACTTGGCGTCGAGCGTGGCGAACAGTTTGTCGGCCATCTCCGCCGAGCCGCTGGTGAGGCGATTGAAGAGCGTCGACTTGCCGGCATTGGTGTACCCGACCAGGGCGACCGAAAAGACGGCGCTGCGCGACTTGCGCTGCGTCTCGCGCGTCCGCTCGATCTTCGTCAGCTCCTCTTTCAGCCGGGCGATGCGGTTGCGGATGATGCGGCGGTCGAGCTCGAGCTGCGTTTCGCCGACGCCGCGCGTCCCGATTCCGCCTGCTTGGCGCTCGAGGTGCGTCCATGCCCGCGTCAGGCGCGGCAGCATGTACTCGAGCTGCGCCAGCTCCACCTGCGTGCGCGCTTCGCGGCTGCGCGCGCGTCCGGCAAAGATGTCCAGAATGAGTCCGCTCCGGTCGATGACCTTGACCTCGGTGATCTTTTCGAGGTTGCGCGCCTGGGCCGGAGAGAGGTCGTCATCGAAGACGATCAGCTTCGCGCCCGTCTTCGCCACCAGTGATTTGATCTGCTCGGCCTTGCCGCTGCCGACATACGTGGCGGGATCGGGGCGAGGCCGCTTCGCGAAGACGCGGTCAACGACGGTGCCGCCGGCGGTCTCGATCAGTTTTTCCAGCTCGGCGAGGTGCTCTTCGGCGACGCCGCGGGTGAGGTCAGGAAGGATCAGAGCAACTGCGATGACGTTTTCGGGCACGTTTGTTTTGGGATTCGAATGATACGAGTCTTTTCCCGGAAAGGGAAAGGCGCCGCGGAGGCGGCGCCTTTCCGGGAATTCAGATCGTTGCGATTACCACTTCTCGGAGATGTCAGTGATCAGCGGAATGCGGAAGCGCTGTCCCTGTACCGCTTTGATGATGCAGATGACGACCAGCACGACGAAACCAATCCAGACCACGCAACCAAGGATGTGAACGCCGCAGCCGAGAACCGGGATGAATCCCAGAATGATCTGCAGGATCACCCAGCAGATCTCGGCCCCGAAAAGGGTCAGGCCATTCTTGGCGTGCCACTGAAGGTCCGGGTCTTCTTTCTTCACCAGAAGCGGAATCAGGGCGAGAAGGCCGAGGTAGGAGAGGATGAGAAAGATGGTTCGGTCGCTACCGCTCGGGGCGGCAGGTGCCGTATCCGGCGGGGGAGGAGGGGGAGTGTAGGAACCACCAGGCGTATCCATTGAGATCTCCTTATGACTACATCTTCTCTGCCAGGTCGCTGATGACGGGAAGGCGGAAGCGCTTGCCACCAACGCCTTTCACGATGCACACCACGCGAACGACGAGGAAACCGATCCAGACCACGCACTCGACGGCGGCCAGCCCGCAACCGAGCGGAGCCAGAATACGAGCCAGCGCGAAACCGGCAATCGTAAAGACAATCCAGAGCACGATCTCCGCGCCGAGGAGGCACAGGCCGTTCTTGGCGTGCCACTGAATTTCTTTGTCGTCCTTCTTCGTGAGCAGCGGAATCAGCGCAAGGATCCAGAGATACGAAAGGACGACCATGATCGTGGTGTCTCCCCCCGCGGCAGGCGTACCGGGAGGAGGGGGCGGCGGCGGGGGCGTGTAGCTCCCACCTGGAGGAGGCGGCGGTGGGGGCGGAGGCGGTGTGTACGAAGTGGGTGTCTCGCTCATGGCTTCTCCTCTGGTAACCGAATTGTTGGTTTCGCGCGATTCTAACGGCTTTCCGCGAGCGCGGTTAAACGTTTTTCGGCGGCCATGAGAGGAAACACGCAGAGCGCAATCGAGAGTGTGACCGCGATCACCAGCGGGATGAGATCGACGGCCGGCGCTTCGCTTTCGAGTCCGAAGAATCGCGAGAAGAAGTAGCGGGTGACCGGCTTGGTCATCAACATCATCACGCCGCCGACGTACGCGAGCGCCGCCGCCATGTAGGCAAAGCCGCCGAGCGAGAGGCCGACCTGCAGCGGATTCTCGGCCGCGAAGTCCGGCGACAGCGCGCCCAGGCCCACTCCCATGCTCACCAGCGTCACACCGAGCATCGAGGCGCCGAAAAGCGTGAAGGTCCAGACCACGCGGTTGGCGTCGAGCAGCACGTCCGCGAACACCGTGAGCAGAATCGAGAGGATCGTCAGCGGCGCGCCATAGACGAGCACTTTGACGATGAGCAGCCGCCGGTAGGATACCGGCGCGCTCTGCAGCATCCAGAACGCCTTCCCTTCCGATGAGACCGACGGATAGGCGAAGCGCAGACAGATCGCGGCCACCACGAAGCCGGCCATGCCGAGGTTCGCGTAGGCGACGATGGTGGCCCGGGCGTCGCCGCCGAGCGGCAGCATGCGGATGTTGTAGAGGTAGAGAAACACGAGCGCGAGCATCAGGAACAACTGCGACCACTGCGCGACGTCGCGGGTCAGCGTTCGTACTTCCTTGCCGATCATCGCCCGCGTCGGCGGGGAGAAGGGGACGAGCAGACGATCGGCGATGCGCGTCAGCCCGCTCGCGCCAAGCGCGGCCGGAGCCATGCTCTCGCGGGCTCGCACGAACGCCGTGAAGTAGATGCGTCGTGCCACCAGTACGAAGATCGCGAACAGCGCCAGAGCGGTGACGGCAATCTTCGGCGGCAGCACGGATGCCGGCCGTCCCTCCGCCATCGCTACCATCGAGTCGGCCAGGGCGGTGCCGGGATAGCGGTCGAGCGAGGGTAGCTCGACCGATCGGAGCACGCGCGTCACGTCGTCGGTGTTGATGCTGGCAAAGAGCCGTTCCGGGCGGCTCATGCGAAAGGCGACCACGGCCACGGTGAGAACGAGGATGGCGATGGTGGCCACGATCTGGCTCACGCGTTGAATCGGGAAGAAGCGGACGAGAACGATGATGACCAGAGCACCGAGCGTCACCGGGATGGCCAATAGCAGCGCCAGATTCACCAGCGCGATCGGATAGAGCCGCGCCGGCGTGTGGTAGCGCTGCGCGAAGGCGATGAACAACGGCGCGATGAAGATATAGATCATCGTGGCGCTCTGCGCGAACGTCTTCCCCCAGCGGGCGATGACGAGGCGCGTCTTCGAGAGCGGCGCGGCGTGATATGTGTCGAGATCCAGATCGCTGAAGAACGCTCCGATCGCCGCGGTCATGGCTGAGGAGAAAAGCATGACGAACGCTGCCAGGAAGACCAGCGCCAGGAGATTGCGCAATAGCCCGAGCGCGAGAAACGGCGACGCCTCCTCGACCTTCGCCATCGCCGCGAAGAGCCGCCGGAAAAGGGCAAAGTCACCGTAGAGAAACAACGCAAACAACGCCACGACGATCGACGTGCGCGTGATCGTCGCCGCATTGAAGGGGCGGAGTTTGGAGACGGTGATTCGTAGGGGCCAGAACATGCCTTACACGATCCCCTTCACCTCATCGAACCACTTCATCGCACTCTCCTGCCGTGACGCTCTGGCGCGCGAACGCTCGATTCCCAGCTCGATCAATCTCTCGATCAACCTCGGGTATTTGAGCTCCGTCGCTTCCCACAGCTTCGGGTACATGGAGATGTTCGTGAAGCCGGGGATGGTGTTGATCTCGTTGACGTACAAGCGGTTCTTGCCGCGCTCGAGGAAAAAGTCGACGCGTGCGAAGCCGGCGGCGCCGATCGCCTTGAACGCGGCGATGGCCAGGCGGCGAAACTCGTCGATCTTTTCCCTCGGCAACTTCGCGGGGATGACGAGCTGGGTCTTGTCGTCGACGTACTTGTCCTCGTAGTCGTAGAACTCGCGGCCGGCGACGATCTCGCCCGGCAGGCTGGCTTTGGGATCGTCATTGCCGAGGACAGCCACCTCGATCTCACGGGCATCGATGCCCCGCTCCACGAGCGCCTTTTCATCGAAATGGAACGCCTTCTCGATGGCCGCGGCGAGGTCGTCGTCACTCTTGACTTTCGTCACGCCTACCGAGGAGCCGCCATTTGCCGGCTTCACGAAGTACGGAAGGCGCAATGCGTTGTTGACCGCGCGCATGATCCGTTCGCGCTCGTTGCGCCAGTCGTTCTCCTGCACCTGAACGAAGTCGACCAATGGCAGCTTTGCGGCGGCGAAGGCATGTTTCATGTGTCCTTTGTCCATGCCGATCGCCGACGCGGTAACCCCGCTGCCAACGTAGGGAAGCCCGAGGATTTCGAGATAGCCCTGCAGCGTCCCGTCCTCGCCGTCGGTGCCATGGATCAGGGGAAAGACGCAATCGATTCCGGCATGGCGCGCCCACACCTCCATCGAAAAGTCGTCCTCGCCGCGGTCGCTTTTGTCGTTGTCGTTGAGAATCCGCGCGCTTCGTTCCGGGGATACGAAGCGGCCGTCTTTGGCGATGCAGAGCGGAACGATCTCGATGCTCGGCTTCGGCGCGGCATTGGCCACCGATCGCGCGGAGAGGATCGATACCTCGTGCTCCGCGCTCCGGCCGCCGAAGAGAAGAAGGGTGCGGATGGGCATGGAGGAAGTTTACCTGTCATGCGAGACCCCGCAACCGCGTCAACGCCACAGTCCCCGCTGTACCACGTGCCCGAACGATTCCATCAACTGCGCGGGGAGGACGTTCAGCGCATGGGCGAGCTTGAGAACGACCGTCAGACTCGGCACCTTATCGCCGCGCTCGACCTGCCCGACGTACGTGGTCGTCAGGCCGGATCGCTCGGCAAGATCCTCCTGCGTCCACGCGTACTCTTTGCGGACACGGCGGACGACCTCACCAAAGATTGCTGCCTCTCGCGCTCTCGGCACAGGTGGAAGTAACAATTGCTACTGACTTCTTGTCCAGTAACCGCAGTTACCTACTGCCATAAGGCGCGCGCATCCTCGGTTCGTTTTACCGGGGTCACGGGGTGTTCTCCACTATTCGTGGATTTCGCTTTTCAGACGAGAATCAGGTCGCCCGCGCTCACCGCGATGGTCTCGGCGCCGCTGCGAAGGAGTGCGCGTCCATATTCGTCGATGCCGTCCCACGTCCCCTCGAGATTCCGCTCTCCGACGACGCATTGGATGCGATCGCCGGCCTGGTGGATCGAGTAGCTGCGCCACTCATCGAGCACCGCATCGCGTTCGAGCCTGCGCCCGAGCCGCTGATCGACATGCTCGATGAAGGCCTCCGTGGCGACGTCGATCCCGTGAAAATCTCGCGGCGAGACGTCGGCGATCGAGGTCGCGTTCGGCCGCAAATCGTCCTGTACTGATTCGACGTTGATCCCCGTACCGATGAGCACGAACGCGCGTTCTTCGTTCATCCGTGCTTCGATCAGGATGCCGGCGATCTTCCGCCCGCCGGCAAGGACGTCGTTCGGCCATTTGAGTCGCGCGTCGATGGCAAAGACCTCGCGCAGGTACGAGGCAACGATGTTGGCCATCTGCAGTGGCAACAAAGGCAGGTCGCTTGCCGGCATGAGCAGCAGCGTCGTCGCGTAAATTCCCTTGCCTGCCGGCGACGACCATTGCCGCGCGTTGCGTCCTCGGCCGGCAAACTGCTCGCCGGCGATGATCATGGCCTTCGGCAGCGACTCCTCATTCTCGATGCACTCGTTCACGATCCGCCGCGCCACCAGATTCGTCGACGCCACTCGAGGAATGACCGCGATCGATTCGAGCGTGGTAAGGCGGGAGACGATGCGGCGGGTGTCGATCATGGTTGCTTGTGCGGTCTCGCGGTCTCGAAGTAGCGCGGTCTCGCGGTGGCTCCGGCCGCGCGACCGCGTAACCGCGCGACCGCTACTGATTCTGCAACAGCTTCTCAATCCTTGCCCGCAGTTCCGCCTGACGCGCCTGCGCGCCCTGCACGATCGCCGGCGGGGCGTTCTTCACGAACTGCTCGTTGACCAGCTTGGCATCGAGCGACTCGAGCTCGTGGCGGCTCTTTTCCAGCTCACGCTGTGCGCGGTCCTGCTGCTCTTTCGTGACCACCTTCTCCGGAAACTCGATGGCGATGGTAAAGCCTTCGACGACGTCGTGATGCGCGCCCGCCGGCGGCTCACCATTGACGATGACCTCCGTCAAACGGGCCAGATCGATGAGGAGATACGCGTAGTCTTCGAAGAAGGCCGAATCGCGGCCTGCGCAGCGAACGTAGAGTTTGAAGCGATCCTTTGGTGTGAAACTCCGCTCCGCCCGGGCGTTGCGCACCGAGGTGATCATCGCCTGCACCGCGCGCACCATCCGCTCCGCCTCGGTGTCCTCGAACATCTCCTCAGCAGTGGGATAGAGGGCCACCATGATCGACGGCTCGACCCCGCCGAGCTTCTGCCAGATCTCATCGGTGATGAAGGGCATGAATGGATGAAGCAGCCGCAGCGACCGGTCGAGCACTTCGAGAAGGACGCGTTTGGCGCGCTGCTGGTCGGCCTCGGAGCCGTGCCTGCCGAGGAGCACCGGCTTGACCATCTCGATGTACCAGTCACAGAACTCGTGCCAGAAGAATTGATAGATCGCGTTCGATGCTTCGTCGAAGCGGTAGTCGGAGAGTGCCCTGTTGACCGACTTCGTCGTCTCGTTGAGGCGCGAGAGGATCCAGCGCTCGATGCTCTTCAACTCATCGCGGTCGATGGCTTTCGCCGACGACAATTTTGTGTCGATGTGCATCATCGCGAAGCGCGACGCGTTCCAGATCTTGTTCGCGAATGCCGCGTAACCCTGCATCCGCGACTTCGCCAGCGGGATGTCGCGGCCTGACGCGAAGATCGCCAGCGTGAAGCGGACGGCGTCGGCGCCGAACTCGTCGATCACGTCGAGCGGATCGATCACATTTCCCTTCGTCTTCGACATCTTCTGGCCGTTCTCGTCGCGCACGAGACCGTTGAGAAACACCTGGCTGAAGGGCGCCTTGCCGGTGAAATACAGGCCGAACATGATCATCCGCGCCACCCAGAAGAAGAGGATGTCGAAGCCGGTGATCAGGACGTCGGTCGGATAGAAAATCCGCAGATCCTGGGTATCGCTCGGCCATCCCATGGTCGAGAACGGCCAGAGTCCCGACGAGAACCATGTGTCGAGGACGTCGGTCTCCTGCGTGATCGCGTTCGATCCGCACTGCGGGCAAGTCGTCGGATCGTCGACGGAGACTGTCAGATGTCCGTTGGCGCAGTAGAAGGCCGGGATGCGGTGGCCCCACCAGATCTGCCGGGAGATCGTCCAGTCGTGGATGTTCTCCATCCAGTTGAAGTACGTCGCTTCCCAACTCTGGGGAAGGATCTTGATGGTGCCGCTGCGCACCGCGTCGATCGCCGGTTTCGCCAGCGGTTCGATCTTCACGAACCACTGCCGCGAGATCATCGGCTCGATCACCGTCTCGCACTTGCCGTGAATGCCGATCGAGTGCGTGTAGTCCTTGACGTCGCGCAGGGCGCCAGAGTCACGCAGCAGGTCCACGACCTTCTTCCGCGCGTCGAAACGATCGAGTCCGGCGAACTCCGCACCCGCGGCCTCGGTCATCCTGCCGCTCTCGTCGATCACCTGCAACTGCTGGAGGTTGTTGCGCTTGCCGGCCTCGTAGTCGTTCTTGTCGTGCGCCGGCGTGACTTTGACGACACCGGTACCGAACTCGCGATCGACGAGGATCGGATCGGCGACGATGGGGATGCGCCGGTTCGCGATCGGCAAAATCGCTTCGCGGCCGATGACGTCTTTGTATCGCTCGTCATCGGGATGCACGGCCAGCGCGGTATCGCCGAGCATCGTCTCCGGACGCGTGGTCGCAATCGTCAGCACGCGGCCGGAATCGGCGACCGGATAGTCGATGTGGTAGAGCTTCGAGGCGCGCTCCTCGTACTCGACCTCCACGTCGGAGATCGCCGTGCGGCAGTGCGGGCACCAGTTGACCATGGCGATGCCGCGGTAGATCAGGCCGTCGTCGTAAAGCTTGACGAAGGCCGTGCGGACGGCGTGCGCCAGCCCCTCATCGAGCGTGAAGCGAAGACGCGACCAGTCGGCGGATGCTCCGAGGCGTTTGAGCTGATCGATGATCTGGTGTCCGTACGACTCTTTCCACTCCCACACGCGCTCCACGAACTTCTCGCGCCCGAGCTCGAAACGGGAGATGCCCTCCTTGGCAAGCTCGCGGTCGACGATCATCTGCGTGGCAATGCCGGCGTGATCGGTACCGGGAAGCCAGAGGGTGTTGAACGCGCTCATCCGCTTCCAGCGGACGACGATGTCCTGCAGCGTGTTCACCAGCGCATGGCCGATGTGCAGCCGCCCGGTGACGTTCGGCGGGGGGATGACGATGGAGAACTTCGGGCGCTCGGCATCGAGCAGCGGAGTGAAGAATTCACCCTTTTCCCAGAATTCGTAGAGCCGCTGCTCGATTTCTTTCGGCTCGTACCGTTTGCTCAGCTCGTCGTTCGTCGCCATCGGAGCGCGGATTATAAGGCGCGGTTACGAGGTTGCGTGGTCTCGCGGTTACGCGGTTAAAACACCGCGAGACTGCGCAACCACGAGACTTCGCAACCGCAATGATCCTCGCCATCGAAACTTCCTGCGACGAAACCTCGGTCGCCGTTCTCGACGCCGATGGGAGCGTGCGCGTGAATCTCATCGCCTCCCAGATCGAGCGGCATCAGCCATTCGGCGGGGTCGTGCCCGAGATTGCCTCGCGTGAACATCTGCAGCACCTCTTCCCGCTCATCACCCGCGCTCTTCAGGATGCGAAGCTCGGTTGGAGCGACATCGATCGGATTGCGGTCACCGCCGGGCCTGGTCTCATCGGCGCTCTTCTCGTCGGTGTCGCGGGTGCGCAGGGACTGGCCTACGGACTCGGCATTCCGCTCATTCCTGTCAATCACCTCGAAGGCCACATCTACTCGGCGTATCTGCAGCGCGAAGGTCCAGCGATACCGCTGCCGGAGCGCTTTCTGAGTCTGGTCATCTCAGGCGGCCATTCATCGATCTATGACGTGCGCGATGGCGTCATCACCATGCTCAATCGGACGCGCGACGACGCCATCGGCGAGACCTTCGACAAAGTCGCCAAGTTCATCGGACTGCCGTATCCGGGCGGCCCGCAGATCGAGAAACATGCGAACCAGGGTCACGCCGATCGGAAGCGGTTCCATTTTCCGATGCCTCAGTTCAGCGACAGGTCGATCGACTTTTCCTACTCCGGGATCAAGGCTGGAGCCATTCGGCTGGCGCGCGAGCATGACATCAGTGCGACTGGCGACCTCCGGCTGCTGGCGGATTTCTGCGCCACATTTCAGGATGCCCTGATCGATCAGCTCTTCGACCGGCTCGATGCGGTCTGGAAACGACTCGATCAGCCAAAGCCTGATGAGGTCGCCCTGGCCGGGGGAGTGGCCGCAAACGGCAGCCTGCGCGACCGGATTGCCGGATGGGGTCGCCAGCATGGCGTGCTCGTGCGCGTCCCCGAGAAGCGCTACTGCACCGACAACGCCGCCATGATCGCCTTCGCCGCCGGCCAGAAACGGGACGGAGCAACGGATCCGAGGAGAGTTTCCGCGCGTTCACGGGTCCAGTGAAACCTTTCCTGGAATGCCTCGTCCAACGTAGTGAGCGCAGACACGAACCCTGATCTCCTACCCCTCTCCTCGATTCGCCCCGCCCTCGCTCAGGCGGGGCGAACCTTTTTTGGTAGCAGAATGGCTGGATGAAAAAGATCGTCGTGGCCGGCGGTAGCGGATTCATCGGTGAGCCGCTCGTCCGCAGGCTGGCAGCGCATGGCGATGAGGTCGCCGTCCTGACTCGCAATCCATCGAATGTCCATGCCGGCCGGGCGTTGCTCTGGAATCCGCCCATCGAGGACGGCTGGACTGAGGAAGTTGCGGGCGCCGATGTCGTCATCAACCTGGCCGGTGAGAACGTCGGGGGTGGCCGCTGGACGGAAGCGCGCAAGAAACGTCTCATGGAGAGCCGCGTAGCAGCAACGAGCGCGCTCGTTGCCGCAATGTCACAAAAGCCTGACAACCAGCGCACGTTCATCAGCGCGTCTGCAATCGGCATCTACGGTGATCGCGGAGATGAACAACTCGACGAGAGCGCCTCGGCCGGAACGGGGTTCCTTGCCAAGGTCACGCAGGGGTGGGAGGAACTGGCCCGCTCTGCCGAGCCATTCGCCCGCGACGTCATCCTCCGCCTCGGCATCGTCCTCGCCGCCAACGGCGGTGCTCTCGCCAAACTGCTCCTTCCCTTCCGTCTCGGCGCGGGCGGCCCCATGGGCACCGGACGCCAATGGATGTCGTGGATCGACCGCGAGGACGTTCTCCGGATGATCGAGTGGTCGATCGATCACGAACCTGCCCGCGGTATCTACAACGCCACTGCCCCCAATCCCGTCACCAACCGTGAATTCGCTCATGTCCTCGGGCATACCCTGCATCGTCCATCCATCCTCCCCACCCCGGCCTTCGCCCTTCGACTCGCCCTCGGCTCGGAGATGGCCGGCGAGATGCTCCTGGGCGGGCAACGCGTCCTGCCCAACCGGGCAACCGCCGACGGGTTCGCATTCAGCTACCCGAGCCTGAACGAAGCACTGCGGCACGCCCTCTGTGTAAAATGACGCCATGCCAGAACAAGGAACCGTAAAGTGGTACAACGACGCCAAAGGCTACGGCTTCATCGTCCGCGAGCACGGAGCCGACGTCTTCGTCCATCACGCCTCAATCATCGCCGAAGGATTCCGAACGCTGAGTGAAGGCGACCGGGTGTCTTTCGACGTGGTTGAAGGGCCAAAAGGCTTGCAGGCGAAGAATGTGGTGAAGATTTCGTAGGGAGGGGTACTTCCGCTTAATTTTCGCTGACTTACGCTTGACTTTCGCTTCGTTACCGCCTATATTGGCTTCCACGAGGCGGAAATGACGTATTTGACTGAGCGTCAGCGCGACATCCTGCAGTTCATTCGCGACTTTCAGAAAGAGCGCGGAGTCACTCCGACGCACCGCGAGATCTGCGACCACTTCGGATTCTCCTCCTACGGCACGGTCTACAAACACCTCTCACTTCTCCAGAAAAAGGGCTTGATCCGGCGCGACTGGAACCAGAAGCGCGGTGTGGAGATCATCGAACAGAACCCCCAGAGCGCCCAGACCGCCCAGAACGGTCAGGCCTCCTCCGTTCCATCGGCCGGTGTGCTCGAGCTCCCGCTTTTCGGCTACATCGCTGCCGGCCAGCCTCTGGCGGTGGAGATCTCCGATGAGACGATCACGGTGCCCGAGCGGCTGACCAGCCGCGGCGAGAACTACGTGCTCAAGGTACGCGGAGACTCGATGATCGACGACGGAATTATGGATGGTGACTACGTCATCATCGCGCGCCGCGACCGTGCCGAGAACGGCGAGATGGTCGTTGCCAACGTCAGCGGCGAAGTGACCCTCAAGCGTCTCTACAAAGAAGGCGAAAAAGTTCGTCTTCAGCCAGCAAACTCGATGATGCATCCGATCTACGCCTTTGCCCGCGACGTCGCCGTGCAGGGAGTGGTGGTCGGTCTGATGCGCCGTTTCTGATCGCGAAAGTGAGGACTCAACATGGATCTCGTACTCAAACTTCGTGAAATCCGCCGGATCAAAGGGCTTAGCCAGAAAGATGCGGCACGCCTTTCAGGTGTCGGCGAAAAGACGATCAGCTCCTTCGAAACGGGTGAGCGGGTCGGCTCGATGAAGCTCTCCCAACTGAAGCGGCTTCTGGCCGTTTACGACATGACCGAAGCCGACTTCTTCGGTGGGGGCGTGGAAAAACAGATCGCTCCCTGGGAGCTGAACCAGGAGGAGTTCGCCACGGCGCGCCTGCTCGACGAGCTCCACTCGCTTCCCAAGCATTCACAACGCAATCTCCTGGCGAAGTTTCAGCTCATGATCGAGACTCTTTCCGAGGTTCACCAACCGAAAGAAAAGCGGGCACGTTATGTTCGCGAGGATCCCAACTGGCAGATGCTGGCCTCGCGGAACTGAAATCAGGCAAGAGTAGATCGCGGAGTTTCCACCGCTCGGCATCCATGCGTCACGAGTGGTGCCTCCGTGTCAGCGGCATGAGCCGCTTCGGGCCCGGCCTGGGCCGGCACGGCCGGCTGTGCTGGTCGCCCAAGGCTCCGCCAGCAGTTGCGCAAGAACGTTTCTACCGGCAGGCTCCTGGAGTCTGCTCGGCAGAATGATGGCGCGAAGACGGTGGCTGAGCCTTGGGCAACCAGCGCAGCCGGCCGTGCCGGCCGGCCTAGTGGGTTAGCTCCGTGCCGTGCATGGCCACGGTCCACATCTCGACGCGATTGCGCCCGTGATGCTTCGCCGAGTAGAGAGCCTGGTCGGCGCGATCGATGAGAGACAACGGACTTAGCCCATCTTCCGCTTCGATCGACTCGATCCCCGCGATGCCGATCGATGCCGTGACGACGACCGACTCCTCTCCGACGTCGAACCGGCTCGCCGCGAGGCGCTCGCGAATGCGCTCGGCCACGACCGTCGTGTTTCCGACCTTCGTCTCAGGGAGAACGATGCAGAACTCTTCCCCGCCGTAACGGCCCGCGACGTCATAGACGCGGCAACTGTCCCGCAGCACCTGGCCGACCGAACGCAGAACACGGTCGCCGGCGCTGTGACCGAACGAATCATTGACCCGCTTGAAGTGATCGATGTCCATCATGATGAGGGAGACCGGGCTCCCATGCCGAAGCGAACGGTTCATTTCACTGTCGATCTTCTCCATCACGTACCAGCGGTTGTAAAGGCCGGTCAGCGAGTCGCGCGCCGAGATCTCGGAGAGCGCGCTGTTCTTCACCAGCAGATCGAGGTTAGCGCTCTCCAGCGCCGCCAGCCGTTCATTCAGCTCGCGAACGCGTCCGTCGCGGTCGCTGGCGAAACGCACCAGTGACGCGATCTCCCGGACAACTTCCCGCGGCACAGCACCGATTGCGTCGTCGAATTGCACCGACATCTCGTTTGTCAGCGCAACCGAGCGAACGGCGTCGGCCGAAGCGGAATCGACGATGGTCAGCTTCTTTTCGAACAAGACGGACAGCGACCGCGCGATGCGGGCCGCCACATCCTCGGCGAACCTGCTCATTCCACACACTCCCCTTGTTGGATCGGCGGAGTATCTGAAGACCGCCCGACGTCGTCAAGCGGCGATTTTGGATACGACGTAGAGGTGGAGTTAATCGAGGTTCATCCGGAATCCCGCAAACCTCAACGCTGCTCGATGCGAAAGCGATTCACGCCGGCCCGGATCTCGTCGCCGCTGTGAACTTTCGAGTTCTGGGCAGGCAGGGTGTTGAGAAACGTTCCATTCCGGCTGCCGAGATCACGGACGCGCACCGTGCCGTCAGGATCGGGACCAACCTCAAAGTGACGGCGTGAGAGAAACTCGTCCGGAACACGGACATGTCCTTCGCGGCCGACCACGAGGCCGCTCGACGGAATCTCGAATTCCTGCCCATTGAGCGGACCACCGACGCAGATCAGTACAGGACGTGTGGCGGCGGCGTTCCGCGCGGCTGTGCGCTGCGTGATCTTGTGCGCGAGCTCTGCCTCCTCGATGACCGGTTGTGCGTCAAGTCGGATCGTTTCAACCGGAACACCCGCTTCCTCGGTGGTCTCGATACTGACCAGCGCGGAACCGACGCGTAACAGGTGCATTCCATCGGTGATCACGGCCTGCGTGATCTGCTGACCATCGAGAAACGTCCCCATGTGCGAGTCCGCGTCGCGCACGATCAGGTCGCTTCCTCTGAGAGAAATCGAACAGTGGCGAATCGACAACTCCGCTTCCGGCAGCTCGACGTGGCACCCCGTCCGGCCAATCCAGAGCGGATGCAGGCCGATCGCAAAGACCGTATCCACCGGCTCCCGCGCTCCCCGGGCGATCACATGAATGGACCGTGGCCGCCCCAGCGTCTGCGCCGCATGCGGATCGACAGCGGACGGCGTCGGTTGAGGATCCCCGCCGCGATCGACCTTGTACGGTTTCATCTCGATCTCTTTGATGTCCTCCGGATCCATCAGTCGCGCGAGAAGCGCGGCTTTGCTCCCGGAAAGCCACTCGCCGCAGTCGCACGTGGCGATCGAGTTCGGGAGGCGAACGGCGATCACTCCCGGCACGTCGTACGCCTGCCCGCATTTTGCGCAGCGAATGAGGGGCACGCACGGATGATAGCGCAGCGCCATACGCTACACTCCCGATCACGTACATGCTTTCCCACCCCACTTCCGAGCTCTCTACTCGCCGCATCGGCCTCCGGCCGAAATTCGTTCTCGCGTTCGTTCTGCAGACGATCGTTGTGGCCTTGCTGATCGTCGGTCTGGAGCAATGGCGCGTCCGCGGCACGATTCAGGACGAGCTTCTTGCGAAGGCCGATGGACTTGCCAGGACCGTGGCACTGGCATCCGACAACGCCGTGAAGAACGGCCGTACCGACGAGCTCCGCGCCATCGCGGAAAACGTGAAATCGCGGCCCTGGATCGACTACGCCGACTTCGTCAGCGCGGATGGCCGGATATTGGCCGCGTCGCAAGGTGTTCCCCCGCAGGGGATTACGCTTACCCCGGGCCGCACCGATCTCCGGGACGCGAACGACAATGGGCTTCACGTCTTCGTCGTTCCCGTCGTGGCGGCCGGCGGCTCGTCCTTCCGTCTCGTCGTCAACGAGCGGGAGGCGATCTCCGTTCTTCGTCAGTTGCGCTGGTCGAACCTCGGCGTGGCGCTTCTGGCGCTCGCCGTTGCAATCCTTCTGGCGTGGATCGGTTCCCGTTTCATCATCCGTCCCATCCTCGAGCTGGCGGACAACGCGCGCCGGCTCGCTGAAGGCGATCTGACGCAACGGACCGAGGTCAAAGCCGGCGATGAGATCGGCGATCTCGCGGCCGCCTTCAACACCATGGCCGCCAACCTGGAGAAAACGGTCTCCAAGCTCGTTCGCTCGCAGACGCAGCTCAAGTCGGTCGTGGACAACGTCGGCTCGCGCTCGCGAACCGTCGCCGAAGCCGTCGACGAGCAGCGAGCGATGATCGACGGCACCTATCATTCCATTGACCAGCTCAACAACGGCTTCCGCAAGATCACCGACAACGTCGAGGCGCTCTCCGCATCGTCGGAAGAGACGTCCTCTTCGATGCTGCAAATGGTGGCATCGATCGAGGAAGTGAGCCGTCATACGGACACCCTCTACAACTCGGTCGAAGACACCGCCTCGGCCACCGGAGAGATGGTCACGTCGATCAACGAAGTCGATCAGAACGTCGACTTTCTCTCGAACTTCGTCACCGACACTTCCTCGTCGATGGTGGAGATGAGCGCCTCGATCGCGCAGGTGGAGGCCAATGCCGCCCGGTCGTACGACCTCGCGCTCGCCGTGGCCGACGCCGCCGAATCCGGCATGAAAGCCGTGCGCGAGACCATCGACGGAATGGAACAGATTCGCCACTCCGTCGCTGAGTCCAACGCCGTGATCGCTCGCCTTGGCGAGCGCTCCGCCGCCATCGGCAAGATTCTCAACGTCATCGAGGACATCGCCGAGCAGACGAATCTGCTCGCGCTCAATGCTGCAATCCTCGCGGCCGCGGCGGGCGAGCACGGCAAAGGCTTCTCCGTCGTCGCGGCGGAGATCCGCGATCTATCGGAGCGCACGGCCTCCTCGACGCGTGAGATCGCGAACCTGATTCGTTCGGTGCAGGACGAAGTCGGCAACGCGCTACGCTCCATGTCCGCCGGCACGAAGCTCGTCGAGGACGGCGTCTCGCTTTCCCACGAAGCGGGCAAGGCGCTCAACAACATCCTCGAGTCGTCGACGAAGGCCTCGGAGATGGGTAAAGAGATCGCCGCGGCCACACGCGAGCAGGCGTCGGGAAGCGAGAACGTGACCCAATCCATCGGCCGGCTACAGGAGCTCGTCAGCCAGATCAACGGCGCGACCACCCAGCAGGCTCAAGGCTCCGAGCACATCATGAAAGCCGTGGAGTCGATGCGCGAGGTCACGAAGTACGTGCGCCAGGCGATGGTCGAACAGCGTTCCGGCTCAACGATGATCTCGTCCGCGGCCGAACGGATGATCGACATGATCCATGAGATTTTCCAGGTGGCCACCAGTCAGGCCAGCGAGAGCGAAAAGATCGTCCGCACGATGGAGCAGGTGCGAGCGATCGCCGAAGGGAACCGGAACTACGCGGTGGAGATGGGCGAGTCGCTGACGCTTCTTTCGGGGGCCATCCACGGTCTCGACGAAGAAATCCGCCGCTTTCGCGTGCGCGGATGATGGCGCTGCGCGGCCGGTTTACGAGGCGGGGCGGCGGCGCGATCGTGCACTTCGAACATCCTCCGATTCCGGACGTGATCCGTTTCGCCGGCGCGGACTGGAGGGCCAAGCGAGAGTTTCACGTCACGCTCGCCGGAACCACGATGCTGCGCACGCTCACGGCCGATGCGGACGAAATGATCAAACGCGCGGCGCGGCGGCTGGCGTTCACCATCGCTCCCCGCGAGGAGCTGTGGCACGTGCGCGAGAACGAGACGCGCGCGATCATCCGCATGTGCGACGTTGAAGGAGCGGAGGAATTCTTCGCGCGCCTGGAGGGGGAAATGCAAATCGCGATCGAACGTCCGCCGTATCACGTCACCCTGTATACGATCGGTACACTGCGCGGAATCGGTCTGCCAACGCGCGCGGAGCTGGAGCGGCTCGGAGAGGAAATCGCCGGTCCCGAGCGGGCCGCGATGATGTCAGTCATACAATGAGCGCCATGCCTGAAGTCGCCACGGAACTGCGGCTCATCACCTTCACCGTCGGTCCCGAGACGTTTGTGCTCGACATAATGGCCGTGCGGCAGATCATCCCGTACACCGGCTCGACGACGCTGCCGACGGCACCGGGGTTCATCGAGGGGATCGTCATCCTCCGGAGCGAGGTGATTCCGATCATCGACCTGCGCGCGCGTCTCTACCCCGACCTGAGGGAGCACGCCAGCGAGCCGCTCATCCTCATCACACACAGCAGCACCGGCATCATCGGCCTGAAGGTCGATGCCGTGCGCCGGATCGTCAATGTCGGCAGCGACTCGCTTCTGCCGCCACCACCCATCGCCCGCGGAATCCGCGGCGATCTTCTGATCGCCGTCGTTCCACACGACGAGGATGTGTACCTGCTCATCGACGTCGAGAACATTCTGAGCGGTGATGAGAAGCGGGAGCTCGCGGCAGCCGAGCTGCGGCCCTGATCACGGATCCACCGTCTCGTCATCGGCCGGCACATCCGTACGCTGCTCCCTGCGCAACCCGTACGGGCAATGCCGGCAGCCTGATTCGCAACAGTAGCCGCGCTCGCGGAGGAACTTCTCGGTGAAGACCATGAAGCCGCCTTCGTAGTAGAAGTCGACCCCTTCGATCAGCGCGGTCATGGGGAGAACGATATTCCGATATCCTTCACGGGTGTTTGCGCGGACACGTCTGCTGCAGATCGCCGAGGGGATGAAGGCGAGGCGGATTGTCGTCTATGGCGACATCGTGGCTGATCGTTTCATCTACGGGACGCCGAAGCGTATCTCCCGCGAAGCGCCTGTTCTGATCCTGCGCCAGTACCGTGACGATGTGCTCCTCGGCGCGGCCGGCAACGCCATCAACAATATTTTTTCGCTCGGAGGCATCCCGATTCCCGTCTCAGTTCTGGGTGACGATGCCCAGGGAATGCAACTCCTTGATGCCATGGCCGGCCAGGGCATCGACTGCAGCGGCGTTCTGCGCGCGAGCCGCTACAACACGCCGACGAAGGTCCGCATCCTTGGCGGAATGCCGCACGCCAGCCGCCAGCAGATCGTCCGCTACGACATCGAAGATCACTGCGATCTCACCGAAAGCGAGTCCGCCCGCATGGCCGGCGTGCTGCGCGAGCAGATGGCCACCGCGCATGCGGGACTGATCAGCGACTATGGATATGGCGCCGTGACGCAGCCGCTTGCGGAGACGCTGACCGGAACGGCGGCAGGCAAGCCGGTTACGCTCGACTCGCGGTATGACCTCCTTCGTTTTTCCGGCATCACAGCGGCGACACCAAACGAGGAAGAGGCGGCGGATGCAGCCGGAACGTCGCTCTTTGACGGCGACGATGATCTGCAACTGCAACAGGCCGGCGAGACGTTGCGGAAGAAGCTCGGCAGTGAGGCGCTCCTGATCACGCGCGGAAGCCGTGGCATGGCACTTTTCGAAGGGGCTGGGCGCGGTGCGCTCCTGATCCCGGTTTACGGCACCGACCAGGTTGCCGACGTCACCGGCGCGGGAGACACCGTGATCGCCACTTTCACGCTATCGCTCGCGGCCGGCGCGTCGTTCGCCGAGGCAGCGACGATTGCGAACTATGCGGGCGGTATCGTCGTCATGAAAATGGGAACAGCTACCGTGTCAAACGACGAGCTGCGCAGGGCGATCGAGCGTGACGAGGCGCTGAGCGAGTGAACGCACCGGTCCTGAACGAGCGCGATCTGGCGGACGCGATCGCTCGCGAGCGCGCCGCGGGACGAACGATCGCCTTCGCCAACGGCTGCTTCGATATGCTGCACGTGGGTCACATCCGCTACCTGCAGGCGGCGGCGCACGAGGCGGACGTTCTCGTCGTCGGCATCAACGGCGACGAATCGGTATGCGAGCTGAAAGGAGCGGGACGGCCGCTCATGAGTGAGGCCGAGCGGGCAGAGATCATCGCCGCCATCCGCGGCGTCTCGTACGTGACGATCTTCAGTGAGCGGAGCCCGGGACGTCTCATCGGCGATCTGAAGCCGGACGTCCACTGCAAAGGAACGGACTACACGCCGGACAGCGTTCCCGAGGCGGATATCGTGCGGTCCTACGGCGGACGGATCGCAATCGTTGGCGATCCGAAAAACCACTCGACGACAGAATTGCTGGAGAAACTGCGGCAGCAATGACGGACGCCGGCCAGCAACGCCTTCTCGTCATCCGTCTTTCCGCCTTCGGCGACGTGATCCACACGATCCCCGCCGTGGTGGCATTGCGCGATGCGCTCCCGGAAACCGAGATCGCCTGGGCGGTCGAACCGGCGTATGCCGAGCTGGTCGAGACGGTCGCGAAGGTCAGGACGATCCGCGTGGCGCTCAAACATTGGTCGTTTTCACGGATCGCGGCGGCGAGGAAGGACGTGCGCGGCTTCGGGACTGCAATCGACTTTCAGGGTCTCATCAAATCGTCGTTGATCGCGCGCGCCAGCGGGGCCTCCGAACGCTTTGGTTTCGCGCGGGATGTGATCCGCGAGAAGCCGGCGGCATGGTTCGTCAACCGGCCGGTCGCGATCGATCGATCGAGCCACGTCGTGGAGTGGAACGTCGACCTCGCACGCGCCTTTGCGCCGTCGATCGCAAATGTCCCAAAGGTTGACTTCGCTCCGTTCGCCGCTGATCGCTCAGGCAAACTGGCTGGATTCGACAACCGCGTCGTTCTTCTGCCGGGAGCCGGGAAACGGGAAAAGCACTGGCCGGTCGAGCGCTTTGCCGACCTGGCTCGCCGCATCGGGAGCGACGCACTCGTCGCCTGGGGACCGGGTGAAGAATCGCTTGCGCTTGCGATCGGCGCCCCGATTGCGCCGGCAACAAACCTACGCGAGCTGGCCTCGCTCCTCGGCCGAGCACGGCTCGTCGTGGGCGCCGACACAGGACCTCTGCACCTGGCGGCAGCGCTCGGCACACCTGTCATCGGCATCTACGGACCGACGAATCCCGCCCGGAACGGGCCATACGGTCAGCTCGATCATGTCGTCGAATCGTTCTCAGCGGAAAAGACCATGCTGGAGATCACGGTCGACGACGTCCTGCGCATGGTACTCAAAATAAACCCGCGTTGACGCTGGCGAACGCGGGCTGTACACTCGCCGATCGACGCCAAAATCCCTCATGTCCCACGATTTACGACGAACGCGGCGCGCGGCCTCTCACGCGCCCGCATCAACTGACTCGAACCCTCACACGACCTTATGAGCGTACGCCTCGGCGAACTCCTGACGAAAGCGAGCCTGATCAGCCCTGATCAGCTCAAGGAAGCGCTCAAGCTCCAGAAGGAGACCGGGGGGAAGCTCGGGGAGACGCTGATCAAGCTCGGCTTTGTCGCCGAGGAGGACATCACCGAGTGTCTCTCGCAGCAGTTCGGCGTCCCGTCGATCAATCTGGCCCACTTCGAGATCGACTCGTCGGTGATCAAACTGATTCCGGCGGACGTGGCCCGCAAATACAACATCCTACCGGTCAACAAGACCGGCGCAACGATCACGATCGCCATGGCCGATCCGACGAATGTCTTCGCCATGGACGACATCAAGTTCATGACCGGCTACAACGTCGAGCCGGTGGTCGCCTCGGAGCTGGGGATCAAGTCCGCCATCGACAACTACTACGGCACGACCTCGTCGCTCGAGCTCAAGAAGGTCATGGAAGACCTCCAGCAGTCGGAAAACGCCGACCTGGAGGTGCTGGAAGAGGAAGAAGAGTTTGACCTCGCCGCCCTGGCCGACTCGGCGGAAGAAGCGCCGGTCGTCAAACTCGTGAACCTGATCCTGAGCGACGCCATCAAGCGCGGGGCATCCGACATTCACATCGAGCCGTACGAGAAAGAATTTCGGGTCCGCTTCCGGATCGACGGGACGCTGTACGAGATCATGAACCCGCCGCTGAAGCTGAAGGACGCCATCACCTCGCGCATGAAGATCCTGGCGAAGCTCGACATCTCCGAAAAGCGCCTGCCGCAGGACGGCCGCATCAAGCTGAAGATGAAGCTCAACGACAAGAACAAAGAGCTCGACTTCCGCGTCTCGGTGTTACCGACCCTCTTCGGCGAGAAGATCGTCATGCGCCTTCTCGACAAGGACAACCTGAAGCTGGACATGACCAAGCTCGGCTTCGAGCCCGAATCGCTGGTTCGCTTCGAAGAGGCTATTTTCAAGCCATGGGGAATGGTGCTCGTCACCGGCCCGACCGGTTCCGGGAAAACAAACACGCTCTATTCGGCGCTTTCGAAGGTCAATTCGCCGGAAGTGAACATCATGACCGCCGAGGATCCTGTCGAGTTCAACCTGCCGGGCATCAATCAGGTGCAGATGAAGGAGTCGATCGGCCTCAACTTCGCCGCCACTCTCCGATCGTTCCTGCGGCAGGACCCGAACATCATCCTCGTCGGCGAGATCCGCGACTTTGAAACCGCGGAGATCGCCATCAAAGCCGCCCTCACCGGACACCTGGTGCTCTCGACGCTGCACACCAACGACGCCCCTTCGACGATCAACCGGCTCATGAACATGGGCATCGAACCGTTCCTCGTGGCCACGTCGGTGCAGCTCATCGCGGCGCAGCGGCTTGCACGCCGCGTCTGCGCGAGCTGCAAGGAGCCGGTGGAGATGACGACCCCGGCGCTTCTCAACATCGGCTACAAAAAGGAGGAGATCGGCACGTTCACCGTCTACAAGGGCCGAGGATGCGACAAGTGCAACAACACCGGTTACAAAGGCCGCGTCGCATTGATCGAAGTCATGGCCATCGACGACACGATCCGCGATCTCATCCTCTCCGGCGGCACCGCCATCGACATCAAGAAGCGGGCCGCGGAAACCGGCATGATCAGCCTCCGCCGTTCGGGACTGATCAAGATCAAAGACGGCACCACGACGATCGAGGAGGTCGTTCGGGAGACGATACTGTGAGTGTTAGGGTGTCGGGAACCGGGCGTCGGGCGTCGGAGAGATAGCGAGCTCCGACACCCGACACTCGAGACCCGAAACCCGGAAGGAAACCAATGCCCGTCACCCTTCATCAACTTCTCAAGACAATGGTCGAGCGCGGCGGCTCGGATCTGCACATCACCACCAACTCGGCCCCGCAGATTCGGATCGACGGCAAGTTAACGCCGCTGGATATGCCGCCGCTGATGGCTCCGGAGACGAAACAGCTTGCCTACTCGGTGCTGACCGACGCCCAGAAGCACCGCTTTGAGGAGAACCTCGAGCTCGATCTCTCGTTCGGCATCAAGGGCCTAGCCCGTTTCCGGGCCAACATCTTCAACCAACGCGGCGCCACGGCTGCCGTCTATCGCCAGATACCCTACGAGATCCTCGGATTTCGGGAGCTCGGTCTCCCGACCGTCGTCGAGGAAATCTGCAACAAGCCCCGAGGTCTCGTGCTCGTCACCGGCCCCACCGGCTCGGGCAAGTCGACGACGCTGGCCGCGATGATCGACAAGATCAACCGTGAACGTCACGAGCACATCATCACCATCGAAGATCCGGTCGAGTTTCTGCACGCGCACAAGAGCTGTATCGTCAACCAGCGCGAGCTTCACGCGGACACCCATTCGTTCGCCAACTCACTGAAGTCCGCCCTGCGCCAGGATCCGGACGTCGTGCTCATCGGCGAGATGCGCGATCTCGAGACCATCGAGTCCGCGTTGCGCATCGCCGAGACCGGCCACTTGACTTTCGGCACGCTGCACACGAACTCGGCGGCACAGACGATCAACCGTATCGTCGATGTGTTCCCATCGCATCAGCAGCCGCAGATCCGCGCCCAACTGTCGTTCGTGCTCGAAGGAATCCTCTGCCAGTCACTCCTGCCGCGTGCAAATGGGAAAGGGCGGGCCATGGCCATGGAGATCCTCGTGCCCAACGCCGCCATCCGCAATCTCATCCGCGAGGACAAGGTCCATCAGATCTACTCGATGATGCAGACCGGCCAGACCAAGTACGGAATGCAGACTTTCAACCAGTCGTTGGCGACTTTGTACTTCAAGAAGCACATCACTCTGCAGACCGCGCTCGCCCGTTCTTCGAACCCCGACGAGCTTCAGGAAATGATTTCGCGCGGCGCTGGAGCCCTCGCGCCGCAGGGAACCGCGGCTCCGACCGGCGCCCGGCCCCGCACGGTGTGATGGTGGGACGTTAACGGGAGGAGATGATGCCTACATTCGAATGGAAAGGGTCGCGCGCCGGACAGATGCAGAGCGGCGTTCTCAACGCTGATTCGAAAGAAGCGGCCACCGAGATCCTTCGCCGGCAGCGCATCGAAGCCCCCTCGATCAAGGAGAAGGGGAAAGAAATCGCGTTTCCGAAGTTCGGCGGGGGCGTTCCGCCTCAGCTCGTCGCCATCTTCACGCGGCAGTTCTCCGTCATGATCGATGCCGGCCTGCCACTCGTGCAGTGCCTGGAGATCCTGGCCGGGCAACAGGAGAACAAGACCTTCAAGCGCGCGCTGATCCAGATCCGGCAGGATGTTGAATCCGGCTCGAATCTCGCCGATTCGATGCGCAAGCATCCCAAGATTTTCAACGACCTCTTCACCAACATGGTGGCCGCCGGCGAAGCGGGCGGTATCCTCGACACGATCCTGCAGCGTCTCGCGCAGTACATCGAGAAATCGGTCAAACTGAACAGCCAGGTGAAGTCGGCGATGATCTATCCGGTCGCCGTCATCTCCATCGCCTGCATCGTCGTGGCGGTCATCCTCTGGAAGGTCATTCCCGTTTTCGCCGCTCTCTTCAAAGGCCTCGGCGCCGAGCTTCCGATGCCGACGCAGATCGTCATCTGGCTCTCGAACTTCATCGCCGACTACTGGTGGCTCATCGGCCTGGTCATCTTCGGCACCATCTATTCGCTGCGCCGCTACCATGGCACCTACAAAGGCAGGCGCGTCCTGGACGGCATCATGCTGAAGATGCCGATTCTCGGATTGCTGTTGCGCAAGATCGCCGTCGCTCGTTTCTGCCGCACGCTTGCAACGCTCACGTCCTCCGGCGTTCCGATCCTGGACGGCCTGCAGATCACGGCACGTACGGCGGGCAATGCAATCATCGAAGACGCCATCATGGCCACCCGGAAGTCGGTCGAAGAAGGAAAGACCATCAGCGAGCCTCTCTCCGATACCGACGTTTTTCCGTCGATGGTCGTGCAGATGATCGCCGTCGGCGAGCAGACCGGCGCACTCGACACGATGCTGTCGAAGATCGCCGATTTCTATGAAGACGAAGTCGACACCGCCGTAGCCGGCCTGATGAAGCTTCTCGAGCCGGTCCTGATCGCATTCCTCGGCGTGGCCATCGGCGGCATCGTCATCGCCATGTACATGCCGATGTTCACGCTGATCGGACAGATCGGGTAAGCCGGACTTTCGGATTCGGTTGACGGGGCGGCGCGAAAGCGTCGCCCTTTCGTTTTATCCTGACGGTTACACCGAGAGACAAATGCCCACCGACGCCCGCATGCTCATGGCCGTTCGCGTCGTCGTCGTGACGACGCTGCTTCTGGCGGCACTCATCATTCAATACACCGTCCGAGAGCTGCTGCCGATCAATTACCTCTATACGACGGCAGCCATCACCTACGGGCTGACCCTGGTGTACATCGGCGTTGGCAAGCTCGTAACCTCGCGCAAGATCAATCTGGCCGTGCAGGTGGCGGGGGACCTCGTCGTCGAGACGTTTCTCGTTTACTTCACCGGCGGTCTCGACTCCCCGTTCTCGTTCCTCTATCTCGTTTCGATCATCACGGCTTCGATGCTGCTCTATCGCCGCGGCGGTCTGCTCGGCGCCAGTGGAGCGGTCATTCTCTACGGCGCCCTCGGCGATCTGATGTACTACGGCGTTCTTCCAGTGCCTGAGCAGTCATGGTTCGTTCCGACGCCGTGGACCTCGTCGCGGCTCTATCTGAATATGGCCACGAACTTCGCCGGCTTCTACGCGGCGGCATTCCTCACCTCCTACCTCTCGGAAAAACTGCAGAAAACCTCGCAGGAGCTGGACGCAAACCGCCAGAACCTGGCGGAGCTGCGCGCGCTGAATCAGAACGTCGTCGAGTCGATCCCATCGGGACTGATCACTCTCACCCGGGAAGGGGTGGCCACGTTCATCAATCCCGCGGGCTGTTTCGTCCTCCGCCGCGATCCGCAATCGGTGATCGGCAGTACGGTCGCGCAGCTCGGTTTCTATGCCGAGAACGAATGGGAGCATGCGCGAGAGACGCTTACGGTCGGCGCGGTCGTTCGCAATGAGAAACAGGACGTCCAGATCGGCGATGAGCCGCGCACGCTCGGCTTTGCGGTCACGCCGCTCAACTCGATCGAAGGGACCTCGTCGGGCTACACGCTCATCTTTCAGGATCTCACCGACATGAAGACGCTCGAGGCGGAGCTGCGGCTGAAAGACCGCATGGCCGCAGTCGGTGAGCTGTCGGCCGGAATCGCTCATGAGATCCGCAACCCGCTCGCGGCCATCGCCGGCTCGGTGCAGGTGCTGAAAAAATCGACCGCGCTCAATCCGCAGGAACAGCGGCTGATGTCGATCATCCTCAAGGAGTCGGAGCGGCTGAACAAATCGATTGCCGACTTTCTCCGCTTCGTGAAGCCGCAGGAAAAGCGGCCCGCGGAGTTCGACATCGCCGCCAGTCTGGCCGAAACGCTCGAATTGCTCCGGAATTCGCCCGAGCTGGGCGCCGGTCACACGGTCGAGGACGAGATCGTTCCGCCAACGTACACCATCGTCGGCGACGCCGATCAGATCCGCCAGGTCTTCTGGAACATCGCCCGCAACGCCGTGCAGGCCATGCCCGGCGGCGGCACGCTCCGCGTTACGACACTGGTGATCGCCGATCGTTACAACATCGTCTTCAGCGACAACGGCCGCGGCATGACCGAGGCCGACCAGCGCCGCCTCTTTCAACCGTTTCGGACGAACTTCCCCAGCGGCACGGGGCTGGGCATGGCCATTTCCTTCCGCATCGTGCAGGAGCACGGGGGCCGCATCGAAGTGAGCTCGCACGAAGGCGCCGGCACGGCCATCACCGTCTCGCTCCCGGCCCTGGCCAGGGTGCGCAATGCCGTTGCGTAACTCTCACTCCCGCAAGTACTTCTCCATCAACGCGGCATTCTCGACCATCGCCTGCAACTGAACCCAGTAGGCACGGCAATACATCGCCAGCGATGCGATGAAAAGGCCGAGGTGTAGCCAGTGCGGCGTCTTCCCCGAGGCCACGCCGCCGCCCATGATGAACGTCACCATCAGCACCGCCATCGCATACATCGCGGTCGGAAACACTCTCGTCTTGAACGCCTTCGTCCGCTGGACGACCGCTTCATCGTTCTTCGCGGCGTCCTTGATCTCCTTCCCGGTGCCGATGAAGAAAAACATCGTCATCGACTGGGAGAAGAGCCCGAGGATCACCGTGCCGAGCGCGCAGAAAATATGTTGTGCGACATGACCCGGCGAGGCGGTGAACCCGACGACACCCGTGGCAATCAGACCGGCGATGGACAGCAGCGTGGTGATGAGTAGGAACTGGGCCAAGGGAGGAGGATTATAGGTTGCTGGGTTGCTGGGTTGCTGGGTTGCGCGGTCTCGCGGTCTCGCGGTCTCGCTGCGCGCTGGTAGCAACTCTGCAACCCAGCAACCCAGCAACCCAGCAACCAAAGTTGTCAACCGACAACCCCGCGACCCGCTGATACACTCGCCGGGTGACCGACAACTCCTCCTACCGCGACGCAGGCGTCAACATCGACGCTCAGGATGAGGCGTTGCGCGAGGTACGGCGCATCGCGCGCGGAACGTTTACGCCGGCGGTGATCTCCGACATCGGCTCGTTTGGCGGCTTGTTCCGCGCGTCATTCGAAGGGATCGAGAAGCCGATTCTCGTCTCTTCGACCGACGGCGTCGGCACCAAGCTTCGCGTCGCCCAGGCGATGAAGGTTCACGACACGGTTGGCTACGACCTCGTTTGTCACTGCGTGAACGACATCCTCGTTCAGGGTGCACGGCCACTTTTCTTTCTCGACTACTACGCTACCGGCCGCCTCCACCCGGCGGTGATGACCGACGTCGTTCGCGGCATGGCCCGCGCCTGCAGTGAGAACGGCTGTGCGTTGATCGGCGGCGAAACGGCGGAGATGCCCGGTTTTTACGGCGACGATGATTACGACATCGCCGGCTTCATCGTCGGAGTCGTCGACGAGCAGAACGTGCTGACCGGCAAAGAGGTCCGCGAGGGCGATGTCCTCATCGGGCTGCCCTCGGCCGGTCTGCACACGAATGGCTACTCGCTGGCGCGGCGTATCCTTTTCGACCAGCTCGGGCACGATCACCAGATCATCCTCCCGGAGATCGGCAAAATCGGTGAGGCCTTACTGGCGCCGCACCTCTCGTATCTGAAGCCGCTCCTGCCGCTCGTCGAGCAGCGCGCGGTTCATGCTCTTGCCCACATCACCGGCGGCGGACTGACGGACAACGTTCCGCGCGTGCTCCCCGATTCGCTCGATGCGCACGTCAAGCTTGGCTCATGGCCGGTACTGCCGATCTTCCGATTTCTCGCGCAGCAGGGAAACGTCGCCCGCGACGAGATGCTGCGCGTCTTCAACATGGGAGTAGGGATGGTCATCATCGCCGGCAAAGAGCAGGTCGACACGATCGCACGCCACTTTGCCCGGATTGGCCAGAAGTTCTATTTCATCGGCAACGTGGTGAAGGGGAGCGGGAAAGTCGTGTACGACACGCCGCCCGCTGGTTTCGCCTCGTGGATCGAGTGACGTGCGACTAGCAATCCTTCTCTCCGGCCGCGGCTCGAACTTCGCCGCCATTCACGACGCCATCGTTCGCGGAGATCTCGATGCGGAGATCGTCTGTGTCATCGCGAACCGGGCGAACGCCGCGGGGATCGAGCGAGCCAGCATCCTCGGTTTGCCCGCGCATGTGATCGATCATCGAGCCTTCGCCAGCCGCGAAGGGCACGAAGCGGAGGTGCTGCGCATCCTCGAAGAGGCACGGCCCGACTTCATCGCCCTCGCCGGCTACATGCGCCTGCTTTCACCGGCCTTTATCGCAGCGTATCCCATGCGGATCGTCAACATTCACCCCTCGCTGCTTCCGGCGTTCCCCGGCGTCGATGCCCAAGCCCAGGCCATCGCCTATGGCGTGAAAATCTCCGGATGCACGGTCCACTTCGTCGACGAAAACCTCGACGCTGGTCCAATCATCGTCCAGCGCACCGCCCCTGTGCGCGATGACGACGACGCTGCGTCACTCAGCGCACGCATCCTCAACGAGGAGCACATCGCGTATGTGGAGGCGCTGAAGAAACTGTCCAACGGCCGCTATCGCATCGATGGCCGGCGAGTGGTCTTCGATCAGTAGCACTGCGAGACCGCGAGACCCCGCAACCGCGCGACCGCGTCAGAACGGCCAGAACTTCTTCCACCACGGCTGCTTCTCGACGGCTGTCTGTGCGACGGCGGGCACTTTCCCGATCTGCTGCGCGCCCTGATTGACGACGATGAAGCCGACCTGCTGCCCCGCGCGAACCGGAGCCGCTACGTTTCCCGGTACGAACTTGACGTTGACCGAGCTCTCCTGGCCGCGCTGCACGAGAGTTTTCACATCCGCGGAAGCGATGGCAGGGACAATCTTTGCCTGTCCGTCTGCAACGGGGACCTGGCCGACGACCGTTCCCTTCTTGAGCGGCGTCAACTGGCGCCAGTGATTGAAGGAGTCGTTGAACAGCCGGGCGGCGATCTCGAATGAGCTTTCGGGGCCCGACGCTGCCCGTGCGCCCATGACCACGGCAATGAGCTCCAGATCGCCGCGCTTCGCGGAGGCGGTGATGCAGTAGCCGGCAGGCGCGGAGTAACCGGTCTTGATCCCGGTAGCGTCACCGTAGTAGTCCCTGCTCTTCGGGTTGATCATGTGATTCGGGTTGGTCAGCCCTGAGGTATAGCTCGCGTTCGTAAACGCCATCCACGGCGTTTTGGCGTACTCGCGCATGAGCGGGTATTTCATCAACTCCATGCCCATGACCGCGAGATCGTGGGCACTGGAAACGTCGATGCGCTTCGGGTCCTGGCTGTTCGGAAGTCCATGCGGATCGTAGAAGGTCGTCTCTTTGAGATTGAGCTGGCGGGCCTTGTCGTTCATCAGGTCCGCAAAGGCTTCGGCGGAGCCGCCGATCTTCTCCGCGATCATCTCCGCGGCGTCGTTTGCCGAACGGATCATGATCGCCGCGAGCAGCGTTTGCACCGGAAAGACCTGTCCCTCGCGCGCGAAGATCTGCGAGCCGCCGATTTTGCTGGCACGCGCCGAAACGGTCACCGGGGTATCGAGCTTGAGCTGTCCCGATTGAATCTGCTCCATGGCCACGATACAGGTCATCATCTTGGCCATCGACGCCGTCGGCAGCGGAACGTGCGCGTTCTCTTCGAACAGTACGCGTTTGCTGGCCGGCTCGATCACGTACGCGGCGCTGTAGCCCTTGCCGGTGGTGTTGACCTGCGCGCCCTTAGCGGCGCCGGCTCCTTCTTCCTCCTGCGCGAATGCGGCGGAGGCGATTGCGACAACAAACAGCACAACGAAACAGCGTTTCATCGTAAGAGCTCCGAATGTTCCGGTCAGGCCTGCTCGGCCCGAGCGCCTTTGGGGCGCTTGGTCGCGCGCGAGGTTCGTGGGATTGAACCGATGACGGTCCAGTCGTGTTTGTGTACGACCACCGGCTCATCCGTCTTCGGCCAGAGCTCAATGGGAATGTAGTAGTAGCCGTCGCCGAGAACGCGCGACTTGATGGCCAGGTCACGCATGCTCTTGCAGAGGCCCTTCTTACCGCGGATAGCGCTCCGTTCCACCATCACACCGGTCTGTTCGCCGATGCCCTGGTAGATGCTGATCTCCGCGCAAAGCGAATTCACTAACGTCATTGGTGCAACTCCATTCGGGCGGGTCAATAGCAAAACCTGAACCACACGGGAGCCGGGGGTCAGGAATCGGGGCCGGGTGTCGAGCCGGATCAGCGGACGTTTGCGACGGTTCCGACTCCCGGCTCCCGACTCCCGACCCCCCGACTCCCATACAATCCCCCGATGGCCGATCAAGACGCGGACGACAACGCAAAGACGAAGAAACGGATGGACAAGACACGCTTCCGGGCCATCCTCAAGGACGCCGGCGAGATCATCTGGCGTTCGCGGGCGCGGCTGGCGATCGGCATTCCACTGCTGCTCGCCAACCGGCTCTCGAGCATCGTCCTCCCGTACCTGTCAAAGCTCCTCTATGACGACGTGATCACGAAAGGGCACGTGGACCTGCTGCCGAAGCTCGTATTGGTGAGTCTCGGCGTGGCGATCTTCGGCGGCACGACCGACTACGCGCTGGCCCAGATCCTCGGCATCGCCGCGCAGCGATCGATTACGGACCTCCGCACGCGCCTGCAGCAGCACGTGCAGCGGCTTCCGATCCGCTACTTCGACTCGACCAAGACCGGGGTGCTTGTGTCGCGCGTCATGAACGACGCCGAAGGGATCCGCAACCTGGTCGGCACCGGCCTGGCGCAGATCTTCGGCGGCATCGTCACCGCCGGCTTCGCCACGGCCTTCCTCTTCCGTCTCAACGCGCGCATGGCGGCGCTGGTCTTCCTGGCGTTCTTCGCCTTCGCGGGCATTCTGTTCTGGGCCTTCTCCACCGCGCGTCCCATGTTCAAACAGCGCGGGGCGGTCTACGCCGATGTAACCGGCCGTCTGACGGAAGGCTTCTCCGGCATTCGCATCGTCAAGGCCTACACAGCCGAGGAACATGAGGAGAAGGTCTTCGATCAGGGAGCCAGAAAGCTGCTCAACCTCATCGTCGGGACGATGCGCACCATCTCCACGGCTGGTGCCATGACCACGTTTCTCGTCGGCGCCGTCAGCGCGGTCGTGATGTACGTCGGCGGCCACGCGGTGGTCGCACACAACGCCGCGATCGCCGCGCATGCCAGCCAGCAAGTAGGCATGACGCAAGGCGACCTGATCGCTTTCACTCTTTACCTCGCGCTCGTCATCGGCCCGGTGGTGCAGATCGTCTCGATCGGCACGCAGCTCTCCGAGGCCTTCGCTGGCCTGGAGCGGATGCGCGAAGTGTTCAGCGAGACGCGCGAGGACGAAGCGGATGCCGCGAAGAGCGAGACACCCGACGTCGCCGGCGGGATCGAGTTTCGTGACGTCGGGTTCGAGTACACCCCCGGGGTGCCCGTGCTGAAGAACATCAACCTTGTCGCACCGGCCGGCAGGTCGATCGCTCTCGTGGGTCCCTCGGGATCAGGCAAGAGCACGATGATCTCGCTCATCGCGGCGTTTCACCATCCGACGCAGGGCGAGATCCTCGTCGACGGCAAGCCGATGCTTGACCTTCGTCTGACCGACTATCGCTCACACCTCGGCATCGTGCCGCAGGACTCGTTCCTCTTCGCTGAGTCGATCTACGACAACATCGTCCTGGGCAATCCGCGGGCCTCGCGCGAGGAGGTACTGCAAGCCGCACACATCGCACACGTCGACGAGTTCACGGAAGGCTTTGCCGACAAGTACGACACGATCGTCGGCGAGCGCGGCGTTCGCCTCTCCGGCGGCCAGAAACAGCGCGTTGCCATCGCCCGCGCCATCGTGGCCAATCCGCGGATTCTCATCCTCGACGAGGCGACATCATCGCTCGATAGCGAATCCGAGGCGATGATCCAGGACGGCCTCAACGCGCTGATGAAAGGCCGTACCACCTTCGTGATCGCTCACCGCCTCTCCACGATCCGCAACGCGGACCAGATCCTCGTCCTCGAGAACGGCGAGATCACCGAGCGAGGCACGCACCAGGAACTGATGCTCCTCGGCGGCCGCTATCGCAAGCTGTACGAGAAACAGTACGGCGTGATGGTCAACCGCTTCGTGAACGAGGGGGAGGAGCTGCGCGATCTCGCGGCCAAGGTGTGATCTGAGCCGATCCGACTCAGATAAAACGAATCAGCCCGGCAAAAGGCTCCAGATTGGTCCGAAATCGCATCAAATTGGATCGATACCGCTCCAGACGGATCGAAATCGCTCCAAATTGGATCGATGCCGCATCAAATCGGATCGATGCCGGTCCAAATCGGATCGATGCCGGTCCAAATCGGATCGATGCCGGTCCAAATTGGATCGATGCCGGTCCAAATCGGATCGATGCCGGTCCAAATCGGATCGATGCCGGTCCAAATTGGACCGATGCCGGTCCAAATCGGACCGATTTCGCATCAAATTGGAGCGATGCGCGGAGCTCTATTTGGGGATCGGAATGCTCCCCAGCAGGTATTTCAGATCGTCGTCGCGCCAGCGGATGCCGCCGCCGAGGGTGAATGCGGTGTGATTCAGGACGTTGTCGACGCCGCCGCGCAGGAAAATCGTCGGCGTGGTCGGCTTCTCCTGACGGAAGATGTACTCGCTGTAGAGACGCAGATGCGGGTTGTTGTCTCCGGTGCGATGGCCGAAATCGAAGGCCTCTCCGGTGACCCGGATACGGTTGTTGAAGTAGTAGTCGACGCCCGCCCCTCCGGTGGAGTCGATCAGGCCGAGGCGGACGGCAAACGGCGCCAGAGTCCAGCCTGCCTGCGCGGAAACGAGAAACGACCGGTCGAACCTCGTCTGGTGCGTGATGGTGGTCTGTGATTGACCGGTGGCAGGATTCGTCACCGTTTCCTCAATCGTCTTGTCGTCGCGTTTCCCGTAGGGTGTATCGGCCAGCTCGACGTTGTAGAAGCGGTTGCGTTCCGGGTTCGGAATGAGGCGCAGCCAGACCGCCGACCGTGAATTGCCGATCTTGTCGCCGCCGTCGCTCTGCGCCGGCAGGTTGGCGTAGTAATCGCCATTCAGGCCGAGGTCGAGCTGCATCTTGCCGACGCGGCCGAGGGTATTACGCAGCTCGTTCACTCCGCTTTCGACGGAACCGAGCGCCGCGGTCAGGCGATCGTGTGCTTCATTGCTGTACAGCAACTTGCCGACCGTTCCTTCGCCGCTGCGGATCTGGGCCGTGACGGCGTTCAGGTTATCGGATGTCGTCTTCAGATCCGCCGAAAGCGTGCGCAGGTTCTCGACGATCTGGCGGACGTCCTGGCGATTCTCGCCGACGGTGCCGTTCATCTGCGTGGCCATGCGATCGATCGAGTCAGCCAGCCGCGGAATCTCGACGCGCAGCGAGTCGCTGATCACGCGTGCGTTGGCCACGGTGGCATCGACATTCGTCCGATTCGCGGCGATGAGGTCGCGCACCTGGGTGGTGATGGTGTGGACGTTCTCGACGATGTCCTCGAGCCGCTGCTGCCCGGCAGGTCCGGTCATCACACCACGCAGCGAGGCGGTGATCGCTTTCACGTCATTCGCGATCGCCGACACCTGATTGGTGATGTCGTCCATCGAGGCCGGCTGCGATCCGCGCAGAATGACGCTCTGCTCCTGTGGAACCACGGGAGCAGTGGAGGGGCCGGGATCGAGCTCGATGTATTTCTCCCCGAGCAGGCCGAGGTTGGCGACATGCGCGCTTGCACCGGGGTGAAACACGACGTCGGGGTCGACATCAAGCGTCACCTCGGCCTTGCCATCGGGGCGGAGCTTGATGTTGGTCACCTTGCCGACGCGCACGCCGGCCACGCGGACGGCCGACTTGTTATCGAGACCGGCGACGGAGTCGAAAATCGCCGTCACTTTTCGCGCTCCGGTTCCGTGCCCGAGCTGCACATCCTCGATCTTCAGGATGAAATACCCGAGGATCGCCAGCACGATCAACATGAAGACGCCTACTTTGGCCGCGGATGACATGTGAACCTCTATTCGTAAGTCGGAGGAAGCATATCGGCGCGGTCGGCAAGCTCCGGCGCCCGGCTTCCGACCCCCGACTCTCGCACAAAATCGACCCCTGCCCGTCTCAGCATCTGGAAAAGCAAAGCAAGTGGTAATCCAACTACGTTCGTATAGCTGCCGTGGATGGAGTCGATGAAGATCGCTCCGATCCCCTGCGCCGCGTAGGCGCCCGCTTTGTCGAGCGGCTCGCCGGTCGAGACATACCACGCGATATCGCGCGCGTCCAACGGCAGCATGCGCACTTCCGTCTCGGCCACGCGCGTGTCGTGCCAGCCGCGCGCGGCATTCTGCACCGTGACGCCCGTGTAGACCATGTGCGTCTTGCCGGAGATCGTGGCCAGCATCCGCTTCGCGTCGTCCGCGTCAAGCGGCTTTTCAAGCAGTTCGTCGCCGAAGAGCACGGTGGTGTCGGCAGCGATGATCCACGCCTCCGGATGCGTCGTGGCGATGACCGCTGCTTTGCCTCTCGAGAGGCGCGCCACATACTCCTCGGGAGACTCTCCGGGCTGATGAACTTCAGGAATGTCACTCGGCATCACGTCGAAGGTGAGACCGATCGAAGAGAGCAGCTCGCGCCGGCGCGGCGATCCGGAAGCCAGGATGAACCTCATCGCGCCATCACCAGCCCGATGTTCAGCACAACGATGAAACGCGCCTCGGTGACAATGCGATAGACGATACGAATCCCTTCGCTCCGGTAACTCCAATACCCTCGCAACGGCTCGAACAGCGGTGCACCGATGATCGGGTCTTCGTCGATCGTCTCCAGCGCGCGGGCGGCGACGGCACGTTGTTCATCGGTCAGCGCGCGCCAGTCTTTTTCCACGCGCTCCGCAAAGCGCAAACGGTCATTCCACATGATCAGGTTTCCAGCAGGTCCTCCACCGCCAGCATCGCTCCCCGCTCCACTTCCGCCTCTCCCTCGTCGATGGCGGCACGGAGAGGAGCGTCGTCGGCGATGTCGATCGTCTCGCGCAAGGCGAGGTATTCGTCATGCGAGATGAGGATGGCGATGGGACGGTCATTGCGCAGGAACGTCGTGCGGTTTCCGGTCAGCTCGCATTCGCCGACCAGGGCACGCATCTCTTCAGGCGCGTCGAGGATGTCGAAGCGTTTGTCCATGTTGTTCTTCGCCGCCGATGAGGGCCTCGAGATGCGCGCGGAACTCCTCGCCGAGCGCGGGGTGGCGCAGCGCGTAGTCGACCGTCGCCTTCAGGTAGCCGAGTTTTTCGCCCGCGTCGTAACGCTTCCCCTCGAAGACGTAGCCGTAGAAGTCGCCGGTACGAACCAGCTCGCGCAGGGCGTCGGTGAGCTGGATCTCGCCTCCCGCGCCGCGCTCCGTCTTTTCGAGCAGAGGAAAGATATCGGGCGGGAGAATGTACCGCCCGATGATGGCGTAGCGCGACGGCGGATTCACCTTCGGTTTTTCGACCATATCGGTGATGTGGAAACGGCGGTTGCCCAGCATGTTGCCGCCGACGATGCCGTAGCGCGACGTCTCCTCCGGCAGCACTTCCATCAGCGCCACCACCGGCCGGCCGGTCTCCTCGAACACATGGCGCATCTGCAGCAGGCAAGGCTCGTCCGCCAGGATCACGTCGTCTGGCAGCACCACCGCAAAGGGCTCGCGGCCGACGGCGTCCTTCGCCTGAAGAACGGCGTGGCCGAGGCCCAGCGCTTCTTTCTGACGGACGGAGATGATGTCGGCCATCCTGCTGACAGTCTCGACTTCATCGAGAAGGTCGTTCTTCTTCCGCTCCTGAAGCGAGCGCTCCAGTTCCGAGGTACGGTCGAAGTGATCGAGGATGGCATCCTTCCCCTTCGAGAGGACCACGATCAGCTTGTCCATCCCTGACCCGAGCGCCTCTTCGATTCCGTATTGCAGGATCGGCTTGTCGACCAGAGGCAGCATCTCCTTCGGAATCACTTTGGTCGCCGGAAAAAACCGCGTGCCGAACCCGGCACAGGGGAAGACGCAGGTGCGGAGGGTGGTCATGTCGCGGGGAAGGATAGCAGTCAGTCGGGGTTTCGCGGTCTTGCGGTTGCGGGGTCTCGCGGTGTATCCCGCAATGTTGCCTCAGCCGCGAGACCGCGTAACCGCGAGACCCCGCAACCACATCACGGCAGCGATATTGCTTTGTGGTAAAACTCAGACCGGGCATGCGTAAACTCCTCATCGTTCTCACGATCCTCTTCACGGCACTCCCTCTTTGCGCGCAGTGGCGGCGAGCCAATCTGTATGGCGCCGACGTCCGCGCGCTGATCATCGACCCTTCAAATCCCGACATGCTCTACCTCGGCACGAGCGGCGGTGAGGTTTACGTCTCGACCGACGGCGCCAAGTCGTGGCAGAACCCGCGCGGCGGCATCCCGTTTCCGGGATATGTCGTCGACAACCTCGTGGTCGACCGCAAGGGCCGGCTCTGGGCCGCTTGCTGGGGCGCGTGGGGCGGCGGCGTAATCGCGGTGTCCGAGGATGGCGGCCGCAACTGGACGCGACGCGACGCCGGCCTCGAAGATTTTTCGGTCCGCGCCATCGCCATCGATCCCCACGATGCCGATTTCATTCTGGTCGGCGGCCTCACAGGAGTCTACCGATCGACGGACGGCGGCGAGTCGTGGTCAAAGATCTCCGATCAGATCAACGTCGAATCGCTCGCGCTCGATCCCCGCACGCACGATCGCATCTACGTCGGCACCTGGCGTCAGGGAACGCGCTCGGACGACGGCGGCAAGACATGGAAGCTGATCAACAACGGCATGGTGCTCGACACCGACATGTTCTCGATCACCATCGACCGCTATAACCCCGATAAAGTCTGGGTCTCGACGTGCGGCTGGGTCTACAACACGCCGAACCGCGGCGAGAACTGGACCCGCTACCGCGACGGATTCAACAACCGCCGCATCCACGACATCGAGCTCGATCCCTGCGATCAGGACTCGATCTACGCCGGCAGCGTGGCCGGGCTGTATCACAGCCACGATGGCGGCAAGACCTGGTACTCGATCGGCGACGAGTCGCTCGTCGTCAACACCATCGCCCTCCATCCGCAGCGGCCCGGCCGCGTGATCCTCGGCGTCGAGGGCGACGGTGTCTATCTCTCGAACGATGACGCCAAGACCTTCACCCGTACCTGCGACGGACTGCGAAACCTGACCATCACCTCCGTCGCTGCCGATGCCATGCAGCCGAAGAACGTCTACGCGTCCGTGGCCTTCGGAGGCGAATCGAGCGGCATCTATCGCTCGACCGACTCCGGAACGACATGGACGAGACTGGCAACGAATGATCTGCCGCAGGTCCTGTCGCTCGTCGTCACCGAAGATGCCGAGGTCAGGTTCCTGGCAGGAACGGAAAAGGGATTCTTCTGGAGTAGCGACGGCGTGCATTGGATGCAGGCGCAACCGGCCAGCTTCCCCATTCGCGTCGACAAGGTGCTCCGTTTCAACAACGTCCGCTATTTCGCGGCGACCTCCGAAGGCGTCTTCACCAGCCGTGACTCCGGGAAGAGTTGGTACCGCCTGGCCGGCGCCGACAATCGCGCCGTCGACATGGCCATCGGCAACATCGGCGAGAAGCGCGCTCTCTTCGCCCTGACCAGCGCCGGCGTCATCGCCTTCGACGGCACCCAGTGGCTGGCCATCGATGGTGCTCCCGCGAAGGGCCGCACGCTGGCCGTACGCGGCACGGGCGAGGGCCAGCTCGTCTTCGTTGCCGGCGCGCAGGGCGTCAAGGCGGGACGCGTCAATGCCGACGCCAAATGGAGCGAAGTCGAAGCGCCCGACGCTCAGTTCGCGTCCGTCTTCGGCGGCTGGCGCAGCAACGACAACTTTGTCTTCATCACCTCGCGTCAGCAGCACGAGATGCTCGTGGCCGAACCGAAAGCCTCTGAATGGCGTTCCTTCCCGCTGCCCTCACGCACTGCTGAGGTGACGTCGGTAGCCCTCGACCCCTTCAACCCCGACCGCCTCTACGTCGGCACCCTCGGCGAAGGCATCTTCATCTACGAGGGGAAGTCGGCAAAATACGAGACGAAGAAGAAGGTCGCAGAGGCTGTGGCGGGGACGAATTAGGCGGTTACGCGGTCTCGGGGTTGCGCGGTCTCGGGGTTCGCTGAAACCTAAAGTGATGTGTGCCTCTGGAAAGACTCACGCGGAGGCGCGGAGTGCGCGGAGAAAGAAGTACGATGAACGCCACCAACATGAAGAAGAATCACACCCCTGAACCAGCCCCCGACGCGATGCGACCGCACTACGACTTCGACTACAGCAAGTCGCGCCCGAATCGTTTCGCAGCTCGTCCCAAGCTCGGCCGTGTGACGACCGAAGACCGCGAGACCCCGCAACCGCGAGACCCCGAGACCCCTCACTTCGTCGGATCGTAATACCGCACCACCACCATCCCCACGCCCTTCTGCGCCTGCTCGGATTTCGGGTCGGCGGAGAGAACGGCCATCACGTTCGGCAGGGTGTGGTCGTAGAGGAGAATCTTTTTCGTCCCCATGCGTGGCTTACCGAGGGACTCGCGGAGGAAGGCACGCTCTTCTTCGAAGGCGGCCGGCGCATCCTGCAGGATCGTGAAGAGCTCGAAGCGGATCGATTGCAATCGCTCGCGGCGGAAATGAAGCGTGATCGATTTGTCGTCCGCGTAGTCGACCACGAGCTGGCCGTCGGAATCGCCGCGCTTCGTCTTCCAGCCGTTCGACTCCAGCGCCTTCACCGCCGCGGCGCGGTTCATCCCCACCTTCAGATGGAACGACTCCGGGCGCATCCACGACGTCTTGCTGTTCGATGGAAAGACCGTGGCGAAAAAAAGGGCCAGGATGGCGATCATGCCGCTCCCTGCGTCGTGGCCTCGGCTTTCAATTGCGGATCCCAGCCGACGACGGCGTTCCCGGTTCCGATGACGGTCCAGTAGCCGTAGACCTCGGCCGGATACGCCGGAAAGTCGAGCGCGGAGAGCATCCACGCCAGCCCGCCGGCCTTCACTTCGCTGACGGCCATGTCCATGAACTCGGGAAGCACCGCGATCAGCTCGCGCGTCCTCCCTTTGCGCATCAGATCGAGCACCTTCATGTCCCACAGATAGCCGCTGTGCTCGTACACATGCTCGCGCGACATGTCCTCGGGGATATCGGGCTCCGTGGTGAAGTGGCGATGGGAGAGCGTGTTCGACGCCAGCAGCACCGCCCGGCGCCCGCTTTTCTCGATGGCGCGCTTCGTGGCCTGCCCCAGCTTCAGCATCTGCTGCTGCCCCATTTCGTTGCTGAAGTAGTACGGCGAGTTGTTCGATGAGATGCCGACGATGGGGATGTCCCACTCGGGATTCATCATGTGACAGGAGACGATGGTGCCGTAATCGACGCGGAAGTTCGGGTTGCGCATCATCTTCGTGATCAACCCGTCGCGCCGCCCTTCCTCGGCGATCAGCTCCGCCAGCTCGACGTCGACTTTGATGTCGTACTGGAAACGGAAAAGATTCGGAAAGATCGGATCGACCGACAGCCCATGAAACTCCGGCATGCCGAGAAAGTGATGTCCGATCACCGTCTGCCAGTGCGGCGAGTGAACGAGAAAGACGTCCGGCTTCTTCTCCAGAAAGTGTTTTCGCGCCCGCTCATATCCCCAGCGCAACACCTCCCATCCGCACTCCGACCGCGGCTCGTTCCGCCAGTGGTTGTCGCCGTAAACGATGTGCGGCGGATGCGGCGCGAGTACACCGCCGATGATGGATCCGGTAGCCATAGCCTCTTAGTTTAGCGATTAAACGGGTATTCGTTCACCCAGTGGAAGCCGCGGGTCGTGAGAAGAAAAACGGGCAACGGCTCGCGGTGACAGACTGCATGAACCTTCCGGCCGCCCAGGTCGCCATCGATCGTCAAGGTATTCGGGTCGGGTCGCTGATACGACAGCCGCCCATCCCATTCCGGCTCGTTGCGTCTGGAGACTACGAGCGTCCGATTCTTCTCATTGAGTACGACGTTCAAACGCCGGCGGGAGTCGTTCATGAGCTGTACGGACGTCATGTAGCTGGTATCGAAGATCAAGCGGCGCCAACGCGACGGATCGCCGATCGCGGGAACACTCTTTCCGTCGAACTGGAGGTCATCGACGCGCCAGATGCCATACAGCGGCGAGCGCTGGCCTGGTCCGCTGAACCTTCGCATCGACAGAGCTGCCCCTTTCACCGACATCAGCACGAACACCGCGACGGCGATCGTGCGCAGAACGACTCCGGTGAGCTCGGCGGCTCGGCTTTGCGTGAGGCGTGGCAGCGGATCAGGCGTCACCGTTCGATTGCGAACGAAAAAGTCGAACAGGCGCGGCAAGTCCGGCAGCGCGATGACGATTGCCATCGCCAGAAGCTGCAACGAATAAATCTTCACCGGTACGTCGTACATGAAGTTGAGTGCCACGATGTTGACCAGAACACCCATCGACACCAGCGCGCCGAGGAGCGTCGTCCGCCGCGTCGTCAGCAGGAGGCCGCCGAGTATCTCCGCGGCACCGGTAAAGAAGTTGTAGGCAACCGAGGCTCCCATGAACGTCCAGAGAAGACCCATCGGCGAGGCATCGCCGAACGGCTGGGTGAGGCGGTCGAGCGTCGGCGACGGAAACTGAGATGGAACCACCTTGGCCGCGCCATAGGAGATCATCGCCCTCGCCAACATGAAGCGGAGATAGGCGCGGAACACGATCCAGCCCTTGTCGTAGTTCGGGCGCCGGCGGTCGACGATGCTCCAGATGATCGTAATCACCACCGCCGCGAACGCGACGCAAAGAAGGTTCACCCAGTTGTAGGTGGTGTCGCCGCTACCGTTCGGACGAACATCGACGGAGACGTGGAGCAGCCGTGCCGCGATCCACACGGAACCGTCCGTGATCGCCGTCAGCGGGCGCGTCAACGACTCAGACCGGATCAGATCGAACGGTGACGGCAGATTGATCAGAACGAAGAACGCGACGGCAAAACGGAAGAGGACGCGCTTCGTCAACGGCCAGACAGTGTCGTCGCCAAGGCTGCCGGACATGGCGCCATTTTACGGCTCCTTCCGCTGACTGGCCTTACGCGTCCGGCCGCGCTTCTTCGACCTCGCGAACCTCGACGTCCAGGTCGTCCTCGTCGCTCTGCATCTGGGTCCGCCAGCGCTGCGCCTTCATCTGCTCGAAGATTCCGCCGGTATGGCCGGCCGGAATCCAGGAGTTGCCGCCGCACTTCGGACAGCGTCCGCGAAAGGCGATGTTCTTCCCGCAATCAGGACAGATGATCACGAGCGAGTGTGACAGCTCGAACTTCTGCTCACCCTCGGCATCGAGGCTGTTCAGGAACGAAGCAAGATTGCTGAAGGTGTCTTCGAGAGACATGACTAACCGGATGAGTCAAGCTGCATGGGGCGTGCCGTGTGTGGAAGCCGGGGGTCGGGAGTCGTAGAAGAGGATCTGGGGGTTACTTCTACCCCCGACTCCCGACTCCCGACACCACTCATATCCGCATCACATCAAACTGCTCGTGGTGCAGCGAGTCATCCGGCTTGAAGACGAGATGGATGCCCAGGTTTCGCTCGATCTCCTCGAAGATCGGATCGTTGGCGTTGTGCAGAGAGCTGTAGACGACAGGGTTCAGACGGACGATGACATCCTGCCCTTCGTGCAGATCGCGCAGCTTCATCAACTCGCGCCAGATCTCGAAGGCGATGGTCGTATTCGACTTGATCCGTCCGCTGCCGCCGCAATACGGACAGGCCTGCGTCAGCGAGCGCTCCAGGCTCTGGCGCACGCGCTTGCGCGTCATCTCGATCAGGCCGAACTCCGAGATCTGCAGGATCTTCGTCTTCGACCGGTCTTTCCGGATCTCGATCTCCAGCGCTTCGAAAAGCTTGGCCCGGTTCGAGGGATCCTCCATGTCGATGAAGTCGAGAACGATGATCCCGCCGAGGTCGCGCAAACGGATCTGACGGACGATCTCTTTCGCCGCCTCGAGGTTCGTTTTGAAGACCGTCTCCTCGAGGTTGCGCTTACCGACATATTTGCCGGTGTTCACGTCGATGGCCACGAGCGCCTCGGTCTGGTTGATGACGATGTAGCCGCCGGACTTGAGCCATACCTTCGACTTCAACGCCTTGGCGATCTCCCCCTCGATGCTGAAGTCCTCGAAGATCGGCTCCTCGCGCCGGTACAGCCGCACCCGTGAAACGAGGTTCGGCTGGATCTGGTCGAGGAACTCGACGATGCGCTGGTACTGATCGACCGAGTCGACCCAGACGCTTTTGAACTCCGGCGACAGCACGTCGCGGATCGTGCGCAGCACGAGATCGAGATCGTGATGCATCGCCGTCGGCGCCGAGGCCTTCTCCGCTTTCCGCCGGATCTGCTCCCACAGGTCGGTGAGGTATTTCAGATCGGCGCGGAACTCGTCTTCCTCGCGCTCCTCCCCGGCGGTGCGGACGATGAAGCCGCCCGATCCGGCCGGACGGATACGCTCCAGGATCTCCTTGAGTCGCGTGCGCTCCGCTTCGTTCTCGATGCGCCGCGACACGCCGATGTGATTGACCGTCGGCATGTAGACCAGGAACCGTCCCGGCAACGTGATGTGGCTGGTGATGCGCGCACCCTTGCCGGCGATCGTGTCTTTCGATACCTGTACGACGATCTCCTGCCCCTCGCGCAACAGGTCCGCGATCGAAGCCTCGGCACGCTGCTGCGGAACGTCATCGAGCGTCAGGTCGTCCGTCGAATCGGCGTTGTCGAACTCTTCCAGATCCTCGATGACGTCGGAGACGTAGAGGAACGCGTCGCGCTCCAGCCCCAGGTCGACGAATGCCGACTGCATCCCGGGCAGCACCTTCGTCACGCGCCCCTTGTAGATGTTGCCGACGATGGTGCGGTGTCGCGTCCGTTCCACCCACAGCTCGACGACCTGCCCCTCGTCGAGCACGGCGATACGCGACTCGTGCTTCGCTGCGTTGATGACGATTTCTCGAGACATAGTTTTTTCGTACTCTATCCTGACGTGAAGCGCAGCGAACATGTCAGGATCTCCGGTGGAACCGCGTTTGGCCGCGCCACCTGCTCTATCCTGACGTGAAGCGCAGCGAAACTGTCAGGATGGGGGTCCAATGAAGACAATCTACTTCGCCGGCGCCATCTCCGGCGGCCGCACCGACGTCGTGCTCTACCGCGAGATCATCGCCGCGCTCGAAGCAGAGGGACATCACGTCCTGGCCGGCGCCGTCGCGGCCGAGCATGTGACCTCATCGGGCGAGACCCTCGACTCGTTCGCCATCTTCGACCGCGACCTCGGCTGGATCGCCGCGGCCGACATCCTCGTCGCCGAGGTCTCCATGCCTTCGACGGGCGTGGGGTATGAGATCGCCACGGCCCGCTACCGCTACGGAATCCCCGTCATCTGCCTCTACCGCCCCGCCCACACCGCCCGCTGCACGGCGATGGTTGCCGGCGACCGCGGCATCGAGTTGCTCGAGTACTCCGAGCTCTCCGATTTGCTCCCGCGCCTGACCGCCGCGCTGGCGAAATACACCGCCGCCCCCCTCGGTTTGTCCCCACGTTGACGGCGTGGACGCCCTTTGCTATCGTCCCCCGCCCGCCGCGCCAAGTACTCCGGCATAGCTCAGTTGGTAGAGCAACGGACTGTTAATCCGTGGGTCGTAGGTTCGAGTCCTACTGCCGGAGCCATTTAGACTCATGCATTTACGGAATACTGGCGATTCGGCAAAACGACCCCATAACTAGAGATTGCGCCTCCGCTTCGGTGCGCAGGGATTGCGTCATGTATTCGCGAAGTCGCTCAACCCGATGACGGCTGGATCGGATGGTTTGGCGTACCGCGGATCCCGGAAAAAGTACAAAAGCCACTGTTTCCAGTGGCTTCAGTTTGGAGAGTCGATGAGCGAACGGAAAGGCGACGAGGAAGACGTCAACGCGCCCTCTCGGTACTCATGCCCGATCCTCAGGACACGCGTTTCAACGCTTCCGAGGCCAGCTTCAGGGTCGGATTGAGCTTGAGCGCCGCCTGGTAGTTCTGCTTCGCCTCCGTCTTCTTCCCTTCCTTTTCGTAAATAGTACCGAGGAAATAGTGGGCGTTGGCGAGCGTCGGCTCGTTCTCCTTCGGCGTGTAGACGACATACTTCTTCAGCGCCTCTTCGCCGTGCGCAAGGTTCGTGTTTGCCAGCGAAGCCGTACGGCCGAGGTGATAGACGGCGGCCATGTAGGTAGGGTCGACCTTCAGCGCCATTTCGAACTCCGCGGCCGCGGCGGTGTAGTTCTTCTCGACGTCTACGAGATACTGCCCGAAGTAACTGTGCGCCTTCGGTGAGTTGGGCTGCTCCCGGACGGAATCAACGTATTCCTTCTTCGCAAGCTCGGGTTTCGTCTGCTGTGTATAGATGAAGGCGTAAGCGCGGTGACCGACGATCGGATCGATTGCCTTGATCTCCTTCGCCTGCTCGAAGGCCTTGTCATACGAGCCGCCCATGATGCCAGGCGCGGCCGCGTAGAACTGGACAAGGGCGAAGCGCGCGTCGGCGTACTTCGGATTGAGCTCGACCGCTTTCGTGTACTCGTCTTTCAATTTCGAGAGGTATCCGGCGGCGCCGAACATGCCGCCCCCCTGTGCTTTGCGGCTATACGCGCCTCCCAGATAGAAATGCGCCTCGGGACTCTTGGGCGACTGCGCGACAGCCTTCTCCAGGATCTCGATGGCGGCATCGATATCGCCGCGGTTGATCGCGGCCCGCCCCTGGTCGATCAGCGGCGTTTGTGCGGAGACAAAAACGGCGGCGAGTGCCGCGACGATGACGATTGGAAGGCGTATGTGTGTTACGACGTTGATGCGCATTTTATTCTCCCTTGAATGATTTTTCCGTGAACTCGTGACGCTGTGAATACAGAACTGGTTTCATGCGGTTCTCACGCCGGATTGCGGTCATGGAGGATGCTATCGACTCTCTGCTGCACTAAAGGCTTCCAGTCCGGGTGCGTGAGAATGTAGAATTTTTCCTCCCGGATGGCCTCGAAAACCTGCCCGGCCACGCGCTGCGGCGAAAGACCGCCCTCTACGGCGCGGCGCACAAAGTGCTCGGCCGCGGCGTCTCTCCGGCTCTGTGGCGGGGCGTCAGGCTGATTCAGCAGCCCCGGCGGCCGATTCCGCGCGGCGTCCACAATTCGGGTATTGACGATGCCCGGGCAGAGGACCGAAGTCTTGATCTTGGCGCCCCGATCCTTCAAGTCGTAGTACAACGATTCGGTGAGGTTGACCACCCCGTGCTTGGTCACACTGTAGATTCCGTAACCGGCGGCGGCAGTCAACCCGGCCATGGAGGCGGTATTGACGACATGGCCCTCCGTATCCTGGGCAAGCATCAGCGGCACGAACGTCCGAACGCCGTGAATCACCCCCCACAGATTTACCCCCATCACCCACTCCCAATCGGCGAGAGTCACCTCCCAAACGATACCGGCTTTCCCTACGCCGGCGTTGTTGAAAAGCAAATGAACCGCGCCGAATGCCTCCAGAGTCCTCCGGGCAAGGTTTTCCACTTCGCTCGCTTTAGAAACATCGGTCGGGACGGCCAGAAGGGTCACTCCAGCGGCGCTCAGTTCTTTGGCGGCCTGAGCCAGGGCGGGTCCTTCCACATCCGCCATGACCACCTTCATCCCCTCCTCAGCGCAACGTTCCGCGAGGCTGCGCCCAATGCCGCTGGCCGCGCCGGTGACCACGGCGACTTTGTCTTTGAATTCCTTCATGCCGGTAGATTCCTTCCTCAAAAAACGCAGTCTTCCAAGCGTCGGAACAGACTTCGGGCGCGCACAATGCCGTACATGAGCTCCAATACGGCCGCACTGGCCCGGGTGGGCCTCGCTGCCGGCACCTGCAGCTCGGGAGCTGCGGCACCGGCTTCGTGATGACGACAAGGGCCTGCCGTCTAGGCGATCTGATCGTATCGCCGTTGAAATTCCTTGATCTCTGTCAGGAAAAGCGTCCCATTCCCCTGAGCACTCCTCGCCCGGGGAAGAAAATTGGTGTCCAGCATGACGTTGCGCGTGCCGAATTTCACGGCATTGCTGCCGACAAGCAACCTCTCATATTCATCCATCGACAGCTCGTATCGTTTGTCCAGTTGCTCTTTGATTCGCAGCGCACGCACCCGTTCCTGACCTTCCTTCGTGATCACTCCGCTGAAGAACTCGGAACAGCAGCCGGACCCGTAGGAAAAAATACCGACTCTCTGCGGCATCTCGAAATCACCGTGCTCGATCGTGCTGACCAGCGCCAGCGTCGTGGTCGCCCCCATGATGTTGCCCACGCGCTGACAAAACGTCAGGCCAGGCATCATGCGGAGCTCAAAATCCGCCTCAATTTCTTTCGGCTTCGCCTTGACCATCTTGCGCATCATGTCGCGATGTGCGCCCCTGACCATGCCACCGAAAGGAGTGTGCATTGCCAGGTAGCCAAAACTGCTGGCGAAGTCCGCGCCGTCCACGCGCTTTTGGTACTCCCGGAACGATCCCTCGCAGCAATCCAGGTAGGAAAGCAGAGACAGATCGGCATCGCCAGCGTCACTATCGGGAACGGGCCGGCAGGTGTCCATCACCTCGTAACCGTAATACCCGCTGGCACCGACATCGACCTGGAACACGTAGGGCGCATTGCTGACGATCATCGCCACCGCACCCGCACCGCCGCTGGGCTCAGCAAACGACCAGTCTTCCGTCAGTGCGTCTCCCCCCTCCACCACCATGAAACGGGAGACATCCGTTGCGATCACCAGCGCCTTGGCCCCGGGCGACGTCTCCGACAGAATGAAATTGATCGCCATCTGCAGCCCGGCCACGCCGGAATAACAGGCGTTCTTGAGCTCGAATAGGCGGCAATTCCGATTCAAGCCCAGGAGCTTGTGAAAATACGTGCTCATCGACTTGCCGAAGTCGAATGACGATTCCGTACAACTGATGACCAGCTCGATCCGGTCCTTTTCCTCAGGGCTCAGGGCGTCGATGAGCGGCTTGGCTGCATTGACACCGAACGTGATCGGATCTTCGTAAGGCAGAGCGACGGTCTTTTGCTTCATCAGCAAGTTCGTGAACCGCGTCATGTCCAGCTTGCGGTGCCTGGCAAGCTTTTCCACATCGAGGTAAGCGCTGCCACCGAAAACATTGATTGCCTCTATTCCCACTGCGGTCATATAATTTCCTTTGAGATCGTATTTTTGAATTGCCGCTTTGCCGTTCACGCTGATGCGCGCACGGCGCGAGGCGATATTGCGAAGCGTCGCTCATCCACCCCCGCCTCGCTCATGAACAGGCGTCTTGTACGCGCTTGTGAACACGACGCGAAACAGCCAGAACAGCATTACCGCGATGACGATGATTACGGGCACATTCAGGAGATGCGTCTTTCGAATGGCCGGTGTGAACAACCTGGCGCGCAGACCGGTGTGCCGAATCACGGGATCTTCGGCCGCGGAGATGAAAAAAGCCGCCGTGGAGATCAGCAATGCAAAGCACATCCGCCACAGATGGCGCACCAGACGTTTTGTGCCGGAAACACCGCCCCGTATGAGTGTGCGAACGTCACCGGCCGCGGAAAGCAAAGCCACCGATCCAAAGAACACGAAGGCCCCGGCGGGCTCGTAAGGATTCGCCCACCCGGGATGCGCTGCCTTCCAACCCCACATCAAGCTGCCGACTCCCGTCACCAACCCGGCGAGCAGAAGACCATATTCGACGAGCCCGGTCTTTGCTTCGCCGCGCCACACAGTCAACCAGGCGGTTGCGACGAGGTAACACATCAAAAGACCGGAGACGACGTTGACTGGCTGCAACCTCGTCGTTCCGATATATGCGGAGCTCCCGCCCACGCACAGCATCGCGACCGTGAATACGTCGCCGAACCTTCTGTGGAGACGGGAGCCTTTGCGAACGACAAGAGCGGCCGCACCGGAAAGGAGGACGACACTACCACAGCCGATATGGAAGACAAAAAGCGGTGTATAAGTCATACATGCTCCTCGTGGAGGATCTCGATTCCCACTGCCTCAAACGGCTACCGTCGAGACCGCGGCATGCTCAACTGAACCTGAACAGCCTTGCTCTGTCCTGCCCGCTTCTCAACCGAAACGCGGCAAAGGACTCCTTGTCCGAAAACTGCAAATAGATATTCTCCCGCCGCAACTGGGACATCGGCCGGCCTGGCGGTTGCCCGTACGAATGACCCGGAAAGACACGCGCGTGCGGCACCAGCCGGTCTTTCAAATGCTCCAGACTCGCAAACATGGCGTATGCGGCTTCCTTATCGGGACAGATCCCGCACCCCTCGGCAAACAGAACGTCTCCAGTGAACAGATTTTCCCCGATCAGAAAACACGTGCCGCCGGGTGTATGGCCGGGTGTGAAGATCGGTTCGATCAGCATCTGTCCCACCGACCATGGCCTCGTGCCGATGCCGGCCAATTGTCGGGCGCTGAATCCGGACCACACGATTTCCGCGTTCGACATCCAGATCGGGCAGCCGTATTTCTCCGCCAGCGGCTTGGCCAGATCGATGTGGTCGGGATGGGAATGGGTCACCAGGATGCCGCTCAGTGCGGCTTCCGCATCCGCCAGAGCGCGTTCGATTTTGTCGATTTCCCACGCTGGATCCACGATCACTGCCTGGAGGCTGCCTGGATCGACCACCAGGTAGCTGTAGTTCTTCATGGACCCATGGCGCACATCCAGCACAATGACTTGCGGTATGAGCTCGGGGCGCGCCGCGGCTGCCTGTTGATGAGTCATTCGATGGAGTCTCCGGACACGAGAGCCAGCCGTTCCCTGACGTCCGTCTCCGCCAACGCATGACTCCTCTGCGGCTTGGCGAGCGGTCTGACGTACAGATTCTTGATTTTGATCAACACATCTCCACTTTCATTCAGGATTCGGATATTGAACTTCGTGACGCCGGCACGGTTCTGCGCGTGCACGCCGGCACGCTCCGCATACGCGTAGCACGTCTGAGGTACGGGTCCGATGAGATCGAGCTCGTCCAGCGCGAATGGCAGGTAGGGCGTCGCGGCGCCCCCGCCTCCCAACAGGCCGGCGATGGTCTGCAACGCACCATCGATGATGCTGGGATGAAGAATGAACTGGCCGAATTCGCCCTTCAAATGCTCCGCGATCTCCAGCCTGGATAGCGCAAAGGAGCTATTGACATAAAGCTCGCGGATGGTCCGGAACGAGGGTCCGTACTGCAAGCCATACGTTCGGAACGCGTCGTAATAAGCGGCGGGATCTTCAGGCCTCACACACTGGGCCTTCAGTGCTTGAATCGCGATTCGCTCCTCGGCATCAGTTGGATCCTCAGAACCATTCGCGAACGTCACTCGTCCTTCGCAATGAACGATGGACTCGTTTTCGTCGTCGAGTGACGAAATCTCGTATTCGACGATATCGCCGCTGTTTCTCAACACGGTTCGCAACGCTTGCGGGCCTGTCCGGAAGCTCAACGGCCTGATCCAGACGACGTCTTTGATCTTGCGAACCTTTTGCTCGCCCGCGATGTTTGCCGAGATGCATGCCATCTCCAGAAATCCCGCTCCCGGGAAAATCCTTTCGTCGTACACCTGGTGATCGACCGCATAGAACGCCGTATCCGACAGCGATGAACGGAAACTTACTTCCCTCAAGGTCGACGAGTTCTGGGCAATCAGCGGATGCGGTTGAGCGGTGGAAAGCGCCGGCTTTTCCGGAACCAGAGAGTCCGACACCCAGTATCGCTCGCGGGCAAATGGATACGTGGGCACACTCATCCGGCGAGGAATCCGAGAATAGAGCGTCTCCCAATCCACGTCTTCGCCCGCAACCCACCTCGCGGCGAGCTCGGTCAGACCCTGATCTCCCGCGGCTGTCCGCACAAGCTTCGCGGATCGCCTCGATCCGCGGCGCGGTCCGGGACTGCCTCGATAGACGCCGGGCGCAGATCCTCGTTTCCTCCAGTCGGACAGCCGGTCGATGAGATCACCCACGTCCGAAACGACAGCCGCCAGCCTCTCTTCCATCACTTCTCTGCCGGCCTGAAGGGTGTAGCAGAAGTCCGCCAGATCGATATACGGTTCACTTCTCAAAGGAATGAGCAGACGATCTGCGTACTCCCGAAGCTGATCCTCGTTCCTGGCGGACAGCGTGAACAAATACGGACCGGCTACCGGCGAGTCCTCCGCGGCGTGGGGCGTTTCATACTCCTCCAGAACCACACACGCGTTGACCCCTCCAGCGCCGAATGAGTTGATCAGAGCGCGCCGCGGATGATCGGGAGACGATTCCCATTCGGATAACCCGTGTTGCAGATAAAACGGCGAGTCTTCGAATTCGATCAGCGGATTCTGCTCGTCGGAATAGATCGAGGGCGCGAGTTGGCGATGCTCCATTTGCACGACGACCTTCGCCACGCCGGCAACTCCCGCCGCCGACTCCGAATGACCAACGTTTGCTTTGACACAACCGATCGCACAGAACTGTTTCTTCGTCGTCTGCCTTTCAAAAGCCTGAGTCAACGCGGCAATTTCGAGGCTGTCGCCCAACTGGGTACCCGTGCCATGACCTTCCACGTAGCCTATGCTTTCCGGATCGATATGCGCCTTTTCGAGCATCCGGCTGATCAAGCTCGCCTGAGCATTCGGATTCGGCGCGGAGTATCCGTTCGAGCGTCCACTATGTTCGAACGCGCTCGCCCGAATGACCGCGTAAATATGATCCTGATCCTCCACCGCCTTGTGGAGTGGCTTGAGCACCAATGTGCCCACGCCCTCTCCAGGAACGAATCCGTCATCACCGGCGCCATAGCTGCGACATTTTCCGTCGAGCGATAGCGCGCGCCTCTGACACAGCCCCTGGTATTTCGACGGATGCAAATACAGGTTGACGCCGCCCGCGACCGCGGCCTGGCATTCGCGATTCCTCAGGCTTTCGCAGGCGAGATGAACTGCAACCAGTGACGACGAACACGCCGTGTCGACCGGGAGGCTGGGCCCGTTGAAATCGAAGAAATACGAAGCACGGTTCGCAATGGACCACGGCATCGCGCTGGGTGACGCAAAATTTCCGCGGCGCCGTTCGTCAGGTGCCAATAAGTGATAGGAGTTGGTCGTGACTCCTACAAAGACGCCCACGTCCGCGCTTCCTGCTTTGGGGAATCGCGTTTTCAGCGTGTCTCTGGTATAGCCGGCATCCTCGATGGCGGACCATACCGACTCCAGGAAAATGCGTTCCTGCGGATCGATGATTTTCGCTTCGGCCGCGGAGATCTTGAAGAACTGCGGGTCGAATTTGTCGAAATGCTCCAGGAAGCCGCCCCATTTGCAGTAGATCTTTCCGTCCGCAGCGGCCGCAGGGTCGGGAGAATAGAACTCCTCGTAGTCCCATCGGCTGGGCGGAACGAGATCGATCAAATCTCTTCCGTGTTTCAGATTGTCCCAGTATTCACCCAGATTCGCAGAGTGCGGATAAGACACATGGATACCGACGATCGCGATTTCCTCTACCCCGCCGGCTTCCTCTGACGTCGATACCTCGTCTTGGACGTCCTCTTTCTCGAATTGCGTCGGTGGGAGGAGCTGCTCACCGGCAGCAACAACAGAATCAAACAGCCCGATCAACGCCTCTCGAGTGTCCTTCACCAGGAACCTGGCGAGATCCCGGACCGTCTCGTGCTCGTACAGAAGAGTTTTCGGCAGCGCACCGAGATCCTGTTCCAATTGGGCGTTGATCCGATTGATCATCACCGAATCGATGCCAAAGGACTCTAAACGATCTGCCGAATCAATTCTGTCCGGGTCGAGCTTGATCTCCTCACCGATCAGCGTCTTCAGATACAACTCCGTCCTGGCAAAGAGCGCCGCGGAATCAATACCCTCCGCCGAGGGCGAGATGTTGCGATGAGCCTTCGCGGGCTGCTGGGCGATGTAGGAAGCGATCCTGGAAGGGATTCCGTAAAGAGCGACGGCCTGCGTGCCCTCGGAACGCAGGAAGTCTTCCCAGTATTGAATGCCATCTTGCGTCGGCAGAGGAGAGGTTCCCGTCCGCTTTTCGAGGAGCGCAATCGCGTCCTGCGGAATACTCATCCCTCCTTCTTCCCAGAGAGGCCAGTCGATCGATAATGTCCGGCCCGATCGCTTCTGCGCTCTTCTCAGATAGTCGCGGCGTTCTGCAAATGAATCCAGGAAATGGTTTGCGTAGGCGTAATCGCTTTGCCCGACGTTTCCCAGCACGCCGGCGACAGAAGAGAAGAGAGCGAAGAAATCCAGATTTTCATCATGCGTGGCGAGATCCACGTTGATCGCGCCGTAGACTTTCGGCGCCAGCACCGCCTCGATCTGCTCCCTGGTTTTCTTGAGAATGAAGGCGTCGCGATTCACGCCCGCGGCATGAATCACTCCGTTGATCTCCGAAAAGCGTGCCTTTGCCTCCCGCACGACTGTTTCCATATCTTCCAGTTTGGAGACATCGGCCTGAAGTACGAGGATCTCGGCTCCGTAGCCCTTTAGCCGGCTTATCGTCTCTTCCTGCCTGGCATTGGGTACGGAGCGTCCGACGAGCACTAGCTTCGCCTGGAACCTCTTCGCCAGATAGTCGCTGAAGATGATCCCCAGACCGCCCAATCCACCCGTGATCAGATAGACACCGTTCTGCTTCAGCGGCAGCGTTTCCGGTGTTTTCACCGCGGGCGTGTACGGCACCAGCTCGCTGGTGAAGCGAGCAAGCCCCTGCTTGTCCCCGTCCGTGCGGTCGCAATAACGGATCTCCTGCGTCGTCCAGTTCCGGTCGTAAATCTCGTCCCAGATGACAGCGGCTCTCTCCGAGGGCGAGAGCTCGCCGGCGTCTTGAATTTCGACGGCCTTTGCCAGATACCGCGGATCTTCGAGGGTGAGGGTCCTAAAGAACCCGCCAATGGCGGCGCCCATCGGAGCTGTTCCCTCTGAGTCGCTGGAGAAGCCCGACATGATTCTGGGCGGCACCTGTTGTTTCTCCTGCACCAGTACCTTGCACAGAGAGAAGAGCGCGTAGAGCCCATGATCGAGCTGCCGCGCGACCTCTTGTCTGTCTTCTAAATTGCACGGCTTCGGCGTGTGGTGCAGAACCACGCCGGGAAGCAGCGCTTTCCCCATGAGATTCGCGACGAGCTCGTGGAACTGTTCTTCTCGTTCCGGATCGACGACGTAGATATTCGGCTCGATTTCCTCGAAGGCTTTGCCTGGCTTCACCCAGACGACAGCGCCATCCTTTCGCTGCTCTCTCATCGCGAGAAAGAGTTGTTCCGAAGCATCCAGGATCAGGATCGGCCCAATCACCGCTCCTTTTTGATCCTCCGCGGCAAGGGCTTTTAGTGTCCATCTCGTGGAATAATAGGTTCTCCGCTTCTCCTCGGCCCGCTCGATCGCACCTACGTTCCGGATAACAACCGCGTTCTTTTGAACGGAAGGTGGAGACAGCGCTTTCTGATTGATCCAGCACCGTTCTTTGGCGAATGGGTACGTCGGGAGCGAGATCTTCTTTGGATTTCCCTGCCGGTCCAGGAGAGACCAATCGACGTCGGCGCCCAAAGTCCAGAGTCTGGCGATCCTTTCCAGATCTCTGTTCATCAGCAGATCGCGGAGAAACGCTTTTCCGGCCTGGCCTTCGATCAGACTGGCCGCGCTGTATGGAGCCTCCCTCAGGTTTCCGTAGAAGACGTTCTCGGATTCGGGGATGGTATCGCCCGACTTTCGCAGCGCGATCCATTCATTTAGTTTGTCTCTGAGGTCGTCGACGCTCGACGTTATGATCGCGAGCCGCGCGTCCATAGGCGTCCGCCCCACCTGGGAGGTATACGCAATATCCGCCATCGACACGCCGGAGGCGTGATCCAGGAATGAGACGACTCTTTCCGCATAGCGACTGAGTGCATCCGTGTTCCTTGCCGACAGGATGAAGGGTTCCGGCGGCACCGCATGGGACGCGGCCCCCGGTTCTCGCACCTCGGCGTACTCCTCCAGGATCAGATGCGCGTTCGACCCTCCGGCGCCGAACGAGCTCACACCAACGCGCCGCGGATGCGCGTCATTGCTCTTCCATTCCGTGAGCTCGGTCTGGACGTAGAACGGTGAATCCGCGAAGTTGATGTTTGGATTCAGAGGCTCGGCATATAACGACGGAACCAACTGCTTGTGCCTGATCTGCAACAGAGCTTTGGTAACGGCTGCGATTCCGGCTGCCGACTCGAGATGCCCGATGTTCGATTTAACTGAGCCGATAGGGCAGAACTGTTTCTCATCGGTCGAACCTTCGAACGCCTTCAACAGCCCCGTGATCTCGATGGGATCTCCCAGGGTCGTACCCGTTCCGTGCGTCTCGACGTAACCGAGAGTCCTTGGATCGATCCTGGCTTTCTCGAGGGCGGCGCGAATCAGATCACCCTGAGCATTCGGATTTGGAACCGTATAACCGTTTGTTTTTCCACCATGATTCACGGAGCTCGCCTTGATTACCGCGTAGATTTGATCTCCATCGCGAAGCGCCTTATCCAACGGCTTGAGCAGAACCGCCCCCACCCCTTCGCCGGGTACGTATCCGTCCCCTCCGGCGCCGAAGCTTCGGCATTTGCCGTCGCTCGCCATGAACTTCCCCTGGCTCAGACTCAGATATTTGTTGGGATGGAGTGTGAGGTTGACGCCACCGGCGATGGCGGCATCGATCTCTCCCTTCCGAAGCTCTTCGCACGCCAGATGAATTGCGGTCAGAGAAGAAGAGCACATGGTATCCAGCGCGATGCTGGGACCATGAAAGTCGAAGAAATAGGAAACCCGATTCGCGATGGAAGCGTGTGACGAAACGGGGATGGCTGCATCACCTCGCGAGATCGTTTCCGCGCCGAACAGCTCGTACTGTCCCCACATCACCCCGACATACACGCCGACGCGGCTTCGGGAGATGCTTTCCCTCGTGTAGCCGGCGTCCTCGATGGTTTCCCACGCGGTTTCGAGAAACACGCGCTCCTGGGGATCGATCACCGCGGCTTCTTTCGGCGAGATGTTGAAGAACAGGGGATCGAATTTATCGACGTCGGCGATGAATCCGCCCCATTTGCTGTACGTCTTCCCCGGCTTGTTCTGGTCAAGATCGAAGTACAGCTGGTGATCCCATCGTTCCAGCGGAATTTCCGTGATGCTATCCCGGCCGTTTTGGAGGTTTCTCCAGAATTCTTGCAGGTTTTCGGCCTGCGGATATCTGCCGGCGAGCCCAATGATTGCGATTTCGGTTTGATGATTCGGGTTGGCACCTGCGGAACGAGTCTTCCTCCGGATCACCGGCGCTGGTGGCCGTTCCAGCGGCGTTCGATCAACGCCTTTCGCGTTGGACGTTTCCTGCAGAAGGCCGAATTTTTCACGCACGATCCCCGGATGCGCTCTCACGAAATATCCGGCCAGCGCGGCGATGGTCTGGTACTCAAAAAACAACGTTTTGGACAGCGAGCCAAACGTTTTTTCCAGTTGGTTCGTCAGCCTCATCGCCAGGACCGAGTCGATCCCGTAATTCTCCAGTGCCGCGCGGGGGTCGATTTTGTGCGAAGGCAGTTTCAACACCTCCGAGAATTCCTTGCGCAGGTAGTCTTGTGTCTTCTCGGCAAGGCCGCCCGAATCGATTCCCGGAGCGGCCATGGCCGGTTCCGCTTCCGGTTCGGATGACACCGAGGGACCGGCGAGCATTGCCCGGCGAATTTGTGTGAGATCGCCTTCTACAACCAGCATCCGGTCGCAGGGCAACGCCAGGCTGCGATGAAACGCGTCGAGGCCGGTTTCCGTCTGCATCGGCTGGATGCCCGTGGTCTGTTCCAGCAGTTCCCGGGCTCCGGGATCGATTCCCATACCGCCCGCCTGCCACAACGGCCAGTTGATCGACCGCGTGCGTCCGTACCGCTGTCCGGCAGCCACCTGCCGATTGCGATAGGCCGCAAACTGGTCCATGAAGCCATTCGCGGTCGCGTAATCGGCTTGTCCCGGATTCCCTGTCACGCCGACGATTGACGAAAACAGCACAAAAAAATCGAGCTCCACGTGCTGGCTAGCCTGATCCAGATTGAACGTGCCGTTGACTTTCGGCGCGAGCACCTGCGCGAATTCGGCGCGGGCCTTCGTCAGGAGGAGGTGATCCGCGATCATCCCCGCAGAGTGAATGATGCCGTTGAGCTGTCCGTACTCGGCTTTGATGGCGGCGATGACTTGCTCGACCTGTACGAGATTGGCGAGATCCATTTGACGATAGCTCAGCCGGCCGGCGTGTGCGGAGAATCCATCCATATGGGTCTGTTTTTCCGCACTCGATTCCGAGCGTCCGGTCAAAACCACCCGCGCCTCGCGGGTTTGCTCGAGGATCTCGTTCGCAAAGAGAAGGCCCAGACCACCCAATCCACCGGTAATCAGGTACACACCTTGATCTTTGAATGCGCTCGGTGGCTTTTCCCTGTCTGCTGCGATCTCTTCCCACTGCAAGACCTGCCGCGCGTCTTGTTGATATCTGATCAGCGTATCCACTCCGCGGCTCTTCTCGTCCTGCAGGTGCCTACCCAGTTCCACGACCATCATGCCAGGCGGCACGAGAATGAGTTGACCGATGAGCCGCGGATTTTCCAGGCCCGCCGTCTTGAGCAATCCAGACAGACCGGAAAGCAGCACCTGTTCCTGATAGTCAACGATGACGATTTGGACCAGCACCTTACCCTCGGGCTTGCTCTCGAGAATCGCCTTGACCAGTTCAAAGCACGCGAGGGCGTATTCTCCGTAGCGCTCCGCGATGTTCTTCTGGGCCTCCGCCTGCAGTGACACGCAATGGCTGTGCGGGAACAACACCGTCAATGTCTCGGAATCGGCGTTCGATCGCTCGCATAGAATGATGTGGTGTTCCGCGTATTGGATGCTGCTCGCGCCGGCGGATACCGCCACACCGCCTGATTGCCATACCGGGGTCGCAAGGAGGCTGCCCTTGGCAGACTTAGTAATGATCTTCTGACTCAGCACGCGCGACGAAAATCCGTGCATTTGCACACAAACGTTTCCACGCTCATCACACAGATCGATATCCAGCTTGACGACATCGTCCGAAGCCTGGCTGCCTTGCGCATAACGCGTCCAGGCGATCATCTCCGGCATACAAGGCGATACGATGCGTAACGTTTCCAGCGCAAACGGCAGTCGCGGCTGAGTCGTTTCGGGTCCGGCTTCGATCAATCCAACGGCGGCCTGCAACGCACCGTCCATCAAGCTCGGATGAAGGACATAGTCTTCCACGCCATCCGCAACGGCACTCGGCAATCGTAGCCGCGCCAATACCTCGCCGTCACCACGATAGATCGCGGTGATTCCTCGAAAAGCGGGTCCATAGGCCAGTCCAATCCGGGCACACGTCTCATAAACGCTCTCCGCCTCCAGCTTGCCTTGGCCCATGCGCTCTCTGAGGCGGTCGATGTCTAGCCGGGCTGGCTCCGGTTGACGGCTGAAGACCGCGCGACCCTGGCAATGGACGATCTCCTGGCCGGCGTTCTCGCTGTAAATCTCGTAGTCGATCTGGTCATCGTCGTTCGCTAGCAAGGAGATGTTCACTTGCGTGGTTTGATTGACGACGATCGGCTGGGCCCAGACGGTATTGCGCAGTTCCAGCGCCGATTCAGGCCGCGCCGGCAATGCTTGCTCGATCGCAGCGCGCGCCATCTCCAGATAAGCCACGCCCGGCAGCACCTTTTGACTCGCGCGCCCGTCCGCGGTCACCTGGTGGTCGGCGAGGAAGAACTCTTCTCCCGTAAAGATCGAGCGATACCGTTGCTCGTTCAGATTCGACATATTGCTGTGCAGTAAGGGATGAAGGACTGTGGTTGCAGCACCCTTGGCGGCCACGCGCCGGGCCGCCGCGATATCAATCCAGTAACGTTCTCTGGCGAACGGATATGTGGGCAGACTCATGCGTTGGGGTCTGGTCTCGCTGTAAAACTTGTTCCAGTCCGGCTCCAGTCCCTTGACCCATAAATCGAGAAGCTTCGAGAACTTCCGATTGACGATCCACTTGTCGACCGTTTGCTGTAGGTCGGCATCGGCACGGAACAGCGACAGCGCATCGTCACTGCGCTTTACCTGTCCTAGATACGCGTCTTCGGCCTGTTGCGCTCCAGCCACAAAGGCCTGGAGCTTTTCGACCAATTGTCCGGCCGAACTCACCACGAAGCCGAGCCGTTCGTCCATCGCCTCCCGACCTGTCTGGAGAGTATAGGCAACGGAAACAAGATCGATCGTGTCCTGCCGTGGGCGAACAAAGTTCAGGAGATCATCGGCTTTCTGCAGCAACTGCTCCGCCGTCCGCGCGGAGAGCAGGATTACGACCTCCCCGCAAGCCATCGGCTGTGGAACGGCAGCCTCGTATTCCTCCACGATCATGTGAGCGTTGGATCCCCCCGCACCGAAGGAGGAAATACCCGCAATCCGTGGCAAAGTCCGGCCATCGATCACCGGCTGCTCCCAGGGTCTCAACGCTTGATTGACGACAAATGGAGTCTTGGAAAAGTCAATGTGAGGATTCAACTGCGCCGAATGCAACGAAGGCGCAATCTGATGATACCGCATTTGCAACAGGACTTTGGTCAGTCCCGCGATCCCGGCGGCGGATTCGCAATGGCCGATATTCGATTTAGCTGATCCGATCAGACAGAATCCGGTATCCGAGGTATCGAAGGCTTTGCTGAGCGCCGCGATCTCGATCGGATCGCCGAGCTTGGTGCCCGTGCCATGGGCTTCGATATAGCTGATGTGATGCGGGTCGGTATGCGATTCAGACAAGGCCCGGCGGATTGCACTGGCTTGTGCCTGGGGATTCGGGACCGTGTAGCCATTCGTCTTGCCGCCATGATTGAGGGCGCTCCCTCGAATGACGCCATAGATGTGGTCGCCGTCCCTCTTTGCCTCGGACAGTCTTTTCAGTACGACCGCCCCCACGCCTTCTGCGGGGATATACCCGTCACCGCCCTCGCCGAAGCTTTGGCAGTGGCCGGCGCTGGAAATGGCCTGTCCGGCGCTGACCATCAGGTATTTATTGGGATGAATGCTGACATTCACACCGCCCGCGATCGCCATGCTGGTCCGCCCTTGTTTCAGGTCCTGGCAGGCGACGTGAATGGCGGTCAATGAAGAAGAACACATGGTATCCAGCGTCATGCTGGGACCATGCAGGTTTAAGATATAGGAGACGCGATTGGCGATGCTGGCGGAGTTAATCGCAAAGCCCATGCGCTTTCCCAGCATACTGGCTTCGGCGCCGAACAATTGGTATTCGTTGTACATCACGCCGACGTACACACCGACTTGACCCGCCAGATCCTGCTCGCAGGGTATTTGCAAGGTGGCACGGGTATAACCCGCATCTTCGACCGCCATCCAAGCGTGTTGCAAGAACAAACGCTCCTGCGGATCCAGAAGCTCGGCCTCAACCGGCGAGATGTTAAAAAACAACGGATCGAATTCATCCACGCCGGCAATGAAACCACCCCATTTGCTGTAGTGGTGTCCTCGCCTGCCGCGGTCCTCACTGTAGTATTCCCGCCAGTCCCAGCGTTCTTTGGGCACTTCAATGATGCAGTCTTTCCCCTCCCGCAGGTTCTGCCAGTAGGTTTCAATATCTGCCGATTCCGGATAGCGGCCGCTCAATCCGATAATCGCAATTGGCTCTGTATCGATTCGCTTGACCGCATTCGATGACACGGTTTCATGGAATTGCGGCCAGCGGCGGCGGCGTGAGGGGAGCCCGGGCGGCGCCTGAGATAGCGTTCGTGGCGGCATGGCCATGACCGTTGCCGGACGACTGACCTTGTTTAGCGCCGTGAACAACGCAGCTAAGCGAGCCGGGTAGGCTTGGACGAAATATTCTGCCAACTCGGCAATCGTCTGGTATTCGAAGAACAGGGTCTTCGACAGCGAACCGAATGTATCTTCCAACTGGCTCGTAAGCTTCATCGCAACGATGGAGTCAATACCGTAATTTTCCAGAGGCGCCTGAGAATCAATTTTGTGGGATGGGAGTTTCAGCACGCCCGAAAACTGGCCGCGCAGGTAGTTTTGCGTCTTTTCAGTCAGGCTCGCCACATCCATCTCGGCAGCCAATGCCAGCGGTGGTTCCGCCTGTGGTTGGGCCGGTACCGAGGCGCCGGCTAGCAACGCCCGGCGCATCACCTCTAGATCGCCTTCCACCACCAGCACCTGGTCGTACGGCAGCGTCAGGCTGCGATAGAACGTTTGCATCCCTGTTGCGCTCTGCATCGGCAGCACGCCCGTGGCTTGTTCCAGACGTTCACGGCTCGCCTGATCGGTGCCCATACCGCCGCTTTGCCACAACGGCCAGTTGATCGACAACGTCCGGCCGTGCCGCTGGCTTGCCATCACCTGCCGGTTACGATACGCGGCAAACTGATCCATGAAACCATTCGCCGCCGCGTAATCGGATTGACCCAGATTCCCCATCGCTCCGGATATGGAAGAAAACAATACGAAGAAATCCAGGGCCACGTCGCGGCTGAACTGGTCCAGATTGAACGTGCCCACCACTTTCGGCTCCAGGACTTGACGGAATTCGGCGCTTGCCTTCTTCAGGATAAAGTTATCCGCAACCATGCCGGCACAGTGAAGGATCCCGTTGAGATGCCGATATTCTTCTTTGATCGTCCCAATCAAGTGCGTGACCTGATCCGGATCGCTGATGTCGACTTGCCGATAGATCATGCGATCGGCCGACATTCCTTCCAATAAGGCTTGCTTTGCGGGCGTCAGCGTCGAGCGGCCCGTCAAGACGATCGTCGCCCTCGTTGTCTGCTGGAGAATTTCTTCGGCAAACAGAATGCCCAGGCCGCCCAGGCCGCCCGTAATCAGATATACCCCGTCCTCTTTGAACGCGATCAGCGGCGTTCCCTGGTCTGCCGCCACCTCTCGCCAGCGCAAAACCTGGCGCGCGCCGTCGGCATATTTGACCTGCGACTCCAGCACGCCGGCCTTCTCTTCTAGCAGCCGCTCGGCCATCGCCCCCGCCGTCGTTTGTGGCCCGGTGAGGATCAGTTGACCGGCGAACTGGGGATTCTCAAGCTCCGCCGTCTTCAGCAGTCCGATCAGCCCCGCGAAAACCGCGGAGTCAGGATTGTCGGCAACAACGATCTGCATCAGCACCTTGCCATGTCGCATGCCCCGCACGATCGTCTGAATCCGTTCGAAACATGCCAGCGCGTACTCGCCGTACCGAGCCGCAATCGTTTCCTCCGACTTCGCTTGAAGCAACAGGCAATGGCAGGGCGCGGCCAGCGATCCGAGCTTCTCGATGTCGACCGTCGGTAGCTCGCACAGGATGACGTGCTGTTCTGTGTATGCGTTTCCGCGCGGGCTGGCGGGCGCCTCGATGGCGCTCGTCTGCCACTCCGGCTCGGCTAACAGAACGCCGGTCGGTTTGGCCGCTAAACGAGCAGAGCTCGTCTCGCTGTTCAATAACCGAGAAGAAAATCCTCGCATTTGTACACAAACATTTCCCTGTTCATCGCACAGATCGATATCAAGCTTGACCACCCTGTCCGCGGCCTGACTTCCCGGCGAGTAACGCACCCATGAGTACATGTCCCGGGTGCAGCGCGACATGACGCGCAGGTGCTCCAGAGCAAACGGCAATCGCGCCTGGCCGGAAAGGTCGGTCACATTTTCCACCAGGCCGATGGAAGCCTGCAGAGCGCCGTCCATCAAACTGGGGTGCAGCCAATAATCCGCGTGAACCGCCTCGACCACCGCAGGTAAATGCAATTGCGCGAGTACCTGGTCATCGCCTTGTGCGATTTCGACGATGCTTTGAAACGCGGGGCCAAAATCGATGCCCATCCTATTGAAGGCCGCATAAACGACACCTGCTTCTAACCTGCCCCGCCGCATTTGAATTTTGAGCTGCTCGATTTCCAGCTTCTCCGGTGCGGACTGCCGCGTGAAGATCGCCCGCCCCTGGCAATGGACGATCTCCTGTTCCTCATCCTTGCTGAAGATTTCGTAATTTAGACCTTCGACAGCGTGACCTTCTGCATCCGTGGTGAACAAGGCCACATTGACCTCTGTCGGTCTGGTAACCACGACCGGCTGCGCCCAGACGACGTCGTGCAACTCCAGAGTGGCCGTCGGCTCAACCTGTTGAGGCAACGCCTGTGCAATCGCAACGCGCGTCATTTCCAGGTACGCCACTCCCGGCAGCAACGGCCGCCCCTGCACACGGTGATCCTTCAGGAAAAATTCGCTCCCCGTGAAGATCGCGGCATAGTTCTGCTGGCCAAAAGCCGAAGTGTTGGCATGTAGCAAAGGGTGAATGACCGTTGCCTTGGCGACGCGCTGCGAAAATTGCTGGATGAGCGCGAGAGCGTCCGCTTTTGACACCTTCTTGCTCTTCAGCTCCGAAACCACGTATTCAATGAAATCGATCATGTTGCTTCCCTCGACGGACTCGGGCGAGTCCCTCGCAACTTCTACGTCCAACAATGCTGTGAAAATAGTCTCGATAGCGACTTATCCGGCGAATCGATCATCACGCTTCTCTCTCTCTGAAGCTTCGATGGCCCTGGATAGAGTCTACTGGTGGGTTGCGCTCGAACCTCTACGCAAGCATCTTTAGCAACTTGATCGCCTGCGTTGTTAGAGTTGGAGATATAGGCCGGACTTAACGAGTGCAACCGGCTCTATGTGGTGAGGTTGTGGGCGCACCCGCTCAGGAAACCAACAGCCTCAATGCATTAACGCCTTCGGTGTCACCTATCAGGCCCTGCTCGAGCTTGTCGATGACGTCCTCAACGGACTCGTAACTTCCGGACCAGGCGGCTGGAACATCGACGCGATCTGCCGGTACCATGGCGTACGCCCAATACCGTTCTTGCGCAAACGGGTAGACGGGCAATCTCATGCGCCGTGGCTTCACGTCATCGTAGAAGTCGTCCCATTCCAGCTCTACACCCTGAACCCATACTTCCAAAAGCTTTGACAGGTTTTTTACGCGCATCCATTGATGGACGGTTTCCTGTAACTCGCCGTTGGGGATGAGCGAAGCCAGCGCGTTCTTCTGGCGTTTCACACGTCCGTGACGAATGTCGTCGCCGTCCTGCCTCCCATCAAGATAGGACTGAAGCTTGTCGGCGAGCTGATGGACTGAGCTGACGATGAAGCCCAGACGTTCTTCCATCGCTTCTCTACCGTTTTGAAGCGTGTAGGCCAAACTCGACAGATCAACGACTTCGGGCCGGCGCATCGGACGCGTCTCGTTTCCGCGGATGAAATCCAGAAGGTCGATGGCCTTTTGTCGTAATTGCTCCGTCGTTTTGGCTGAGAGCGGGACGATGATAGGATCGCTCGACTGCTGGAGATACGCCGTGGCGTTGTCCTCAGCCGGCGCCTGATACTCGCTGATGACCAGATGCGCGTTCGTTCCGCTATGGCCGAATGAATTGAGCGCCGCCATTCGGGGCAATCCCTCACGCGAGATCCATCTCGATTCTTCCGCCGCTACGTAGAACGGCGATCCGCCGAATTCGACGAGTGGATTGAGCGCTTTGAAATGCAACAGCCGAGGTATCCGGCTATGCTGCATCGACAACAGGACCTTGATCAAGCCGATGACGCCCGCCGCTGCCGCAGCATGGCCAATGTGCGATTTCGCGCTGCCCACCGCGCAGTATTCCGTTTTTTCGGTGAACCGCCGGAAAGCCCTTGCTAAAGCGTTACCCTCCACCGGATCGCCCAATTTTGTGCCGGTGCCATGGGCCTCTACATAGCTGATTCTTTCCGGATCGATCCCGAACTTCTGGTAGACCTTTGTGATCAGCTTTTCCTGGGCTGCTCCACTCGGCGCGGTAATTCCATTACTTGCCCCATCTTGATTGATGCCCGAGGCATTGATCACTCCGTAGATCAAATCGCCCGCGCGAACCGCATCCTCGAGGCGTTTTAGAACGACAACCCCTACGCCCTCGGATACGATTGTGCCGTCTGCCGCGCTGTCGAATGTGAGAGAGCGGCCGCTCGGCGAGAGCATCTCGATTTCGTCCAGGCTGATCTGCACGCCCTGATTCATGCAGGCATTGACGCCACCCGCGAGAACCAGGTCAGTTTCCCGATTTCGCAGGCTCTCACAGGCGAGATGAACTGCAACCGCCGATGAAGAACAGCCGGTATTGACCACGAACGCGGGACCGTTGAGATTCAGGACATAGGACAACCGAGATGCAATGATGGCATCAGAATAACCAGTGAAACTTCCCCCGACATATCCAGTAGGCTCGGCTCCAATGAAAATACCCGTTTGCGAGCCGGACAGCAGCCGCGGGTTATAACCGGCGTCCTCAATGGCCTTCCAGCTTTCCTGTAAAATCAGTCGCTGATGAGGGTTCATCGACTCCGCTTCCTTCGGAGAGAGATTGAAGAATAGCGGGTCAAAGCAATCTCTATCCTTGAGAATCCCTCCCCACTTGCAGCGCGTTTTCCCCGGCTGCTTTTTCGTGCTGAAAGCGGTCTTCTGGTCCAGATAGCGGGCCGGAAGCTCTTCCACGCCGTCGACGCCCTCCACCAGATTTCCCCAGAATTCAGCGACATTGGCGGCTTTCGGAAACATCCCCGATATTCCGATCACTGCAATCTCTGCATTCGCATCTGTTAACTTCCCGAGCCCTTGTCCGTTTCGCATCCCGTGTGCGGGCGTCGACCGTCTCCGGGAAAGAACGTTCGCTTTCTTCTGTACCGCGCTCGGCAGGGACGAAATACGCCCTCGGTCAGCAGCAACCCCGCTCGTTTTGCGTTCGTGGATACGGCTCTCGACTTGATCTCGATACGTCTCCATCACGTACTTGCTCAGACGAGCGAGGCAGGGATACTCGAAAATGACCGCAGTATTCAGTAAGATCCCCAGGTCGCTGTTCACCTGCTCAATTAATTTCCCACCCAGTATCGAATCGATGCCGTAGTCCGAAAAAGCAATATCGGCATCGATATCCGCTGGACTGATTTTCAAAACAGAGGACATGCATGCCAGAATGCTGGTGCTGACGTGCTCCTGTGCGCTTGGTGACGAACGTACCGGCGGAGCGGCTTCTAGAACCTGTTTCTCGGTCTTCACCGCCGCGGGAGCAGCGTTGAACGTCTGTACCGCCGCGACTTCATTCCTCTGCCGGACGACGCCGTCACTTTGAGCGAGAATGACCTGGTATCCGAGGTCGTGAGCCTCGACGGCCGGGAATTCCACGGACTCAAAGCCCTCGTCCGTCAGCAGCTGTTGCCAGGTCGACGGCAGGAGCGCGGGGCAATTCGGGATGCGCAGTTCGGCATCCTCAAACAACCACCATCCATCCAGCAAGCCGAACGTCAAATGCGCGTAGAGCGACTTGCGGCTGATCTCATTGAGTATGAGAACACCGCCACTCCGCAGGATCGCTTTAGCGTTCCGGACCGTCTGCCGAATGTTTTTCGTAGCGTGCAGAACATTTGCCGCGATCACCAGATCGTAGCTGCCGATGTCGAATCCCTGCGCCTCGATCGATTGCTCGATGTCCAAGCGCCGACACTGTATGTAGGGATACTCCGAGACATAATTTTCTTCCACATGAAAGAAGAATGCTTTCGAGAGGTCCGTGTAACAATATTGTTCGATGGATGCCTGGAATGGTCGCAGCTTGGCGAACACGATTGCCGACGTGCCTCCTGTGCCAGCACCTATTTCCAGAATTTTCACCCGCGCCTTCGGATCCGACTGCAGCCGCTGTGCCAGATAGGCCACCACGGAGTTAGCGACAATCTCATTGAAACTATCGGAAAGTGCGTTGTTCTTATAGGCTCCCTCGACCTTGTCCATCGAGGCATTCGGAAAGATGACGTCCGTCGCCAGTAGCTTGCCGCGCAGGATATCCGGCAGACTTCCCATGCAATCGCTCACGAGAACTGCCAATGCCCGCGACTCCGGGTCGCGATTATACTTTTCTCTTTGCGAATGCCACTCGGCACGTATGAGGTCCGCGTCCGCTGAGCCTCGATTGCTGATGATCCCGTCCTGTAAGACGAGGTAACCATTTTCGCAGAGCAGATTCAGCGATTCATTCCACCACGGAACGTATTTGTCGATGATTCCACAGCCTTTTGTGAGATCCGACGCAGCGATCGGCGCTTGCTGCCCCATCGACTTCATCAAAACATCTACTTGGCAAAACAGCAACTGGCTGAACCATCCCTCCAACTGATTTCCCGCTCGCGCATTCCTCAGCGTGGCGATTTTGGCCGTGGGCAATGTAATCTCGCCTTCCGATAGGAATTTCCGAACGGAAGCCGGTCCACGGGTCAGGGTAATCAGCTCCTCGCGGTTGCAATTCATCAATGACTCGAGTAGCCGCGACTCCCCGACGCAGAGACATTGCTGAACCCGGCGCCGCAGCAACTCGGCGATGAACGACTCAAAACAGACGAATCCCTCCTGATCGCCCAGCGCATCCAAACTGTCTGTCGTCACCCCCTCGGGCGCCTCGTTGAGCGAGGACTGCCAGATTCCCCAGTTAATGATCCCTACCGGGAACGCAGAGTTGTCTTGGAGGGACCGCACAAAAGCGTCCGACGACGTGACGCCGCTCCCGTAGGCCGCGTATTGAGACGCCCCCAGGAAGGCGTAGGCCTGCCTCGACGAGAAGTAGCACATGAAGTCCAACGGCTCGTCTTTTAGTGCAGTATAGAACACCCAGCTCCCCTGGGCCTTGATATCGAATACCTTCCTGAAATCGGCTTCCGCGATTTCTTCCACGGAATGGTCGGGACCGAATACCATCGCCGAACAAATCGCGCCGTTGATTTCCAGGCCTTTGGTTTTGATCAGCGTCACTGCGTTCTGCATCGAATCGAGGTCGGTTACGTCGGCCTGCACGTAGAGCGGACCGGAACCCGATCCTTCAAACGACTTCAGCGATCTCTGTACATTGTCAGAGCTCTCGGAGCTCCTTCCGATCCACACCACCGTGGCGTCGTATTTTTTGATCAGTTTACGCGTAATGATCCGGCCGACGGTGCCGGCTCCACCGACGATGACATACGCGCCTCCGTATCTGATCGCGGGCTGGCTCGGCGTGTCCCACGTAAACTTGAAGAAGGTCTGGCGATAACGTTGCCCCGCACGCATTCGGTAGGCTTCGCCGCGATGGGATGGCGGCTCGAGGACGATCGAGGCAAACGACTCTTGCCTGTCTTGCTGGTTTCGCAGATCTTCGATTGACAGCTCCAGATTCCTTACCCGGTATCTCGAATTCCCCTGCGCCAGCGAATAACCGAGGCTCGTAACGCCTGCCGCCAGGAAGCCATTGCTGGTACCGGCTGCCGAATCACTGTTCAGCGTCAGTATGTAGAAATCGATTTTTGCATCGGTCGTTCGGCGTTTCTGCAAGTACTTTATCAGACGCAGAAATTGGATTTCATTCGCCTCGCGGCTATTCGCGAAGTCTTTCAGTGAAGGCGGATCGCCTTGCTGGCCGCCCGTAGCGAGAAAATAGACAGCATCGATCTCGTCGATGGTTTGCAGACAGGTTTCAAAACCATCGGTGTCCTGAATGCCGCACAACCATTCAGTATCCGATATTCGCGCCGAGGCATCGGCCACCCGAATCAATATGGCCTTACAGTTTCGTTGCTGGTAATATTCGATTATGGTGGCATCGAGCTGAAAGAACGGTCCACAACATACGAGCAGGACAGTGTCGTGAGCGGATGGCTGATGATCCTGCAGATCGGGCTGCTGTTCCCATTTGCACAGGTAGCTGTTGCTGTTCAAAACCTGATCCGGCGCTTCCGGACTGTCTGCTCTTGCCTTAATGCTCCTCTCGGAAATATCGAGCCCGGAGAATTCCAGTCTCTGGATTTCCACGCAGACATTTCCATCCAGATCGAGAAAATCGATATCCAGTTGCTGGGTGAGTGCTCCAACTGCTTCGGTCGGTGAGTAACGCACCCATGCCAGCATTTCTCCTGTACAGGCCGATAGGATGCGCAACACGCCCAGAGCAGAGGGTACGCACGGAGTCGCACGACCGGATAGTCGTATCGAAGCCTGCAACGCGCCGTCAATCAAGCTCGGGTGCAGCACATAAGCATCGTGCCCTGCCTCGACGCTCGCGGGTATCTGCAATGCTGCCAGGAGTTCGTGCGTGCCGAGGTATAGAGCCGTGATGCTCTGTAGTGCGGGGCCGTAGTGCAACCCCATCTGCGTGAATGCCGCGTACACGCTGCCCGGGTCCATCTGGCCCTGCTGCATCTGTACCTTGAGCTGTTCGATATCGCATCGAGGCCGCGACGGTCGCGCACTCCAGACCGCGCGACCTCGGCAGTAGATCTCCTGCTCGTTTTCCTGACTGTAAATTTCATAGTCGACTTCGGCGGTGACGTTAGCCGACAACGTGATGCTGATTTGCTCGCTTTTGGTGACGATAAGCGGCTGCGCCCATACCGTGTCGTGCAATTCCAGCACAGCCGATTCCGGATGCAGCGGCAACGCGTGTTCTACTGCAGCCCGCGCCATTTCAAGATAGGCCGCGCCGGGGAGAACCTTCTGTGTCGTGGGATCGTTCAAACCAATTCGGTGATCTGCCAGGAAGAATTCTTCTCCAGTGAACGTCGAGCTATAGCGCTGCTCGTTCAGATCGGAAGTGTTCGCGTGCAGCAATGGGTGCAGGACAGCAGCCGTCGCGACGCCGGATGGCGATCCGCGCCCCGAATCCTGGGCGGTCGCGTCGATCAAGTAGTGCTCTTTGGCGAAGGGATATCCGGGCAGTACGATGCGCCGTGGCTTGGCCCCCTCGTAAAGTTTGTTCCAGTCCTGTTCCAGACCTCGGGTCCAGAGATCCAGCAGCTTGGCGAGCTTCTTTTGCGTTATCCATCTGGCCACGATGGTTTCTTTCATCTCGTCGTCTTGACTGATGACGCTTATGCTCTCCTTGCCTCGTCTGACTTGACCTTGGTAGAAGTCTTTGACGTCATCCTTGTTCTCGAGATAGGCCTCGAGGTTTTCGGCCAATTGTGCGACCGAGCTCACAACGAAACCCGCGCGTTCTTCCATCGCCTCTCTACCCACCTGCAGCGTATAGGCGATCTCTAGTAGACCAGTAGACGGAGTCTCTTTGCGAATAAAGTCCAGGAGATCGCGAGCCTTTTGTTTGAGCTGGGTCGGCTTTTTAGCCGACAGAAGGATGACGGCCTTCGTGGTTTGAGGTAGAACCAAAGCTGGTTCGACATCGATCGGAGTCGGAGATTCACCGATAACGATATGCGCATTGGTCCCACTGAAGCCGAACGAGCTGATCGCCGACAGGCGCGACGCCGCGCCGTGGAGCGGCCACTCCCGCAGCCGGGTATTCACGTAAAACGGACTGTCGGTCAGATCAATGTGCTCGTTGAGACGTTCGAAGTTGATGGTCGGTGGCAATTGTTTGTGTTTCAGCGCCAGGAGAAGTTTGATGACTCCGGCCATTCCCGCCGCTGTCAGGCAATGGCCGATATTGCTTTTCACCGAGCCCAGGGCGCAGTACTTTGTTTTCTTTGTATATTTTTTGAAGGACGCTTTCAGCGCTTCCACCTCGATCGGATCGCCCAATTTCGTCGCCGTGCCATGGGCTTCGATCAGTTGGATATTCGCCGGATCGATCTCGTATTTGTCGTAAACGTCCTGCTCCAGCCGCGTTTGTGATTCCGGGTTGGGCGCGGTGATCCCATTGGTCCTTCCGTCCTGATTGACCCCCCATCCTTGAATGACACCGCAAATGATGTCTCCATCTCTTTGTGCGTCTGCCAGCCGTTTCAACATCACGACGCCCACACCTTCCCCCATAACGAACCCATCGGCTCGCTGATCGAAGGTGTAGCACTTTCCCTCGGGCGAGAGCATTCCCGTCTGAGAGGTTCTGATATGCATCTCAGGACCGCCCATCACATAGACTCCGCCGGCCAGGGCGAGATTGCTGCCGCCGGAGCTCAAACTGTCACACGCCTGAGCGATGGCAACCAGCGATGATGAGCACGCCGTATCGATCGACACGCACGGCCCCTGCAGGTTCAGGAAATAGGAAATTCGGGCTGCCAGAATGGACGTCGCGCTGCCCGTGAAGCCGAGCGCGCTCAATTGATGCATTCGCGAGGCCTGGTGATAGTCGCCGGTGGCACAACCAACGAAGACGCCGCACTTACTCCCGGACAACATTCGCGCGTCGTATCCGGCGTTTTCGATACTGTGCCAGCACGCCTGCAGGAATAAGCGCTGCTGCGGATCCATGTTCTCTGCTTCCGTCGGCGAGATGTTGAAAAAGAGTGGATCGAACAGATCGTATTCGTCCAGCGCTCCAACCCACTGGCAGTAAGACTTGCCTGCCACGACCTGGCCTGCCTGATAGTAGGTATTCACATCCCAGCGCTGGCGTGGGACCTGGGTAATGCAATTCCTGCCTTCCGCGAGGTTCTGCCAGAACTCGTCGACGTTTTTCGCTTTGGGGAATTGACCGGCCATGCCAATGATCGCGATGTGCTGGGATTGCTGAGGCACTGGTGTGGGGGCGGCGAATCGCGAGGCCGTTCGGCTGCGCCGGGACGTGAGGGCACGGTTCGTCGAAATCTTACGCTGCGGCTGAGGAGTGCTCTCCGGTACCACTTCTGCCATCGCCGGTGCAACTGCGCGCGCCAGCGTCCCGTGCTCTTCCGCTTCCGTTTTGACGTGGCGGCTGAGCTGTGCCAACGTCGGGTAGCTGTAGACCTTCGTGGCTTCGATGGACGTCTGATACGTCTCGTTGATCTTGCGAATCCAAGTCACGCCGGCGATCGAATCGAGGCCTACATCGACGAACTGCGCATTGTCGTCGATATCGCTCTCGCGCATCTGCAGCTCGTTCGCCAGAAGCGTTTTCAGTGTCGCGGTGACGGCAGGCAGCGAATCGCCGTCCCCGTACTGTTTCGCCGGTTCGAGGTCCGGCTTCATAGGGGCTGCCGGGGCTGTTTCGATTCCCTGGTGAAAATTGTCATGAATCTGCGCCAAGGTGTCGGACCGGCCCACGAATGTCCTGGCGTGCATGGCCAGTTCGAGGCGATACGCCTCCTCCAGCGGCTCGCGAACATACGCCGTCAACTGCTGTTTGAAGACAATCGATCGATTGCGTGGCAGTTTCGCAATTTGCTGCGCTAACCCCATCGCCGCGCGATAAACCTCAGACCGTGGCACCACGGGCAGCAGCAGCCCCCTGCCTTTGAGCGCGCTACCGGTATATGATTGCGCCGTCATCAGGCTTTCTCGTGCCAGGTCCTGCCCCATCTTGTCGGATAAGACCCAGGTGGCGCCAGCGCCTGGCGTGAATCCGTAATTCATGTACGGACTCACATACCGGCTCTCGTCGCTCATCAGCACCAGGTCGGCGAACATGCCCAGGCACCAGCCGGCGCCGATGCCATGTCCCTGCATCGCCGCGATTACCGGCAGCTTGCAGTCCAGTGGCAATTGAAAGACCTTGGAATCCGTGAATTTGGCCTTGCCGGCCTGAATGGCTAGCAGACTCTCTTTGGTGCCGCCCGAAGCGAAATAATGATCGTAGCCGGTCAGGATCACGACCTTGTACGCCTGCGTCTGCTCGATGTGGGTAAAGACCTCCGCGACGCTCGCCATGAGGGCGTCGGAAAACATATTTCTCGCCTGACGATCTACCATCTTCACCACCACAATGCCGGCTGGATGTGCGGTGGCGGTGACCACTTGTGAGCGAAGCGCAATGGGTGTCGGTGCTGCAACCAGCAGCTCAGGTGCTTCGTCTTTCTGCTCCAGGGCGGCCGGCAAGCTGCGAATCTTTTCCTGGAGGGTCGTCGCGCTATGATGCTTCCAGGAAGCCAGTGCGGCCCGGGACAACCTGGCCCAGGACTCGGCCACACTTAAAGCCATGGGCAAAACATGATCCGGCTCCGCGACGAGCACCGCACCTATCCGGCGGTTTAGATCACCACCCGAATAGTCAGCTCCGGTGAGCAGGATTTCCTTGCCTGCGTCGTGGCCGAATCGAGACGTGAAGATCGCAGCGGCCATTCGCGCGAGTATCGGGCTTTGCCCGATGTTTGCCGATGAGTAAACGCCTCCGCGGCTGTAAACAGAGGTATCGCACATCTGGCTGATGAGCCAGGCGTCGCCTTTCGCGTTGCCGTCCAGAGCGGCAATGACGGGAATCCGGGACTCGCCGACGATACGTTGAAACTCCAGGACGACATTCTCGGGAATACCTTGCGCGGCTTCCGGAAGGAACTCAGCATATTCGCTGGCGAGAACGACGGCTTTGCAGGAGCCGTTCCGATGAATCTCATCGAAGATCTCGCCGAGACCTGCCACGAGACCTTCTAACCCCATCTGCTCATCGGCAGCACAGAACGTGATCACCAGAACATCCTCTGCTGGCGTATCCAGGCGGAGATGCGCCGGCGAGATGATGGTTTTCGCGACCGGACCGGGCGAATTGTCGATAGCGCCCGCGGTCACCTCGACGCGGGTCAGACCGTTGACCAAACCGGCCAACTGACGCGTCAGATGCTGTTTCAACAAACGTATCGAATCTTGGGACTTCGTCGCCAACGTCGATGCCAGTTTTCCTGCGTACGCTTCGACTTGCGCACTAGGCACGATAGGGCACGTCCATCCTTTCGCCCGCAATTGCCTACCCGTCGAAGCGGGCGATAGGTACAAAAAATCCTGTGCTCGGAAGTCTTCGAACCGTTCACTGAAGAGGGCCGTCTCGGAAGGCGTCGGATACAGATAACGTTGCGGGTCTGTGTAGCCGTACTGCGAATCTTCACTGCACACCATGAAATCACACAGCGCGGCGAGCAGGAAGCCAACGCCAATGGCATCGTCCTGCAGGACGGCGATGACAGGATAGGGAAACGACACAATGGCCTGATACAGATGTTGCTCGACGGCTTCGTTGTAGTCTTCCCGGCCGCCTCGCTTGAAACAGCGCTCGATGCCGCTGACTATCAGGACCCTGATCGACACCTCCTGCCGTACTCTGGCCAGTGCCTGCAACAGGTGGGCAATGAGGTCCTCTGCCGGATGGACACCGACGGATGCATCGATCCGGATTGCGAATACCCCGTCACCACGGTCGGACAAGCGAACAGCAGACGTCACCGGTGCTTTGCTCTCCTGGAGATGCACTGCCGCCACTGTGTTTGAGAGCGTGATCGCCGACCTTTCTGCGGAGGGCTCCTGGTCAATCAGGATGCCTGGCGCGGCCAATGAAATACCCGCCGGCTTTCTTTGTGTCAATGGCGCGGGCGCCGCCTGTTCATAAGGAGTGAACGCAAGCTCTTTAGGTTCGTGGACCGCGATAGAAATTCCTGCGTTTTCCACAGGAACCGGTGAAGCTGCAGCTCGAACGTCACCCAGTACCGCCTGCTGCCAGCTAAGGCCCCGCATCTGCGCACAGATGTTCCCCTGCGTATCGCAGAGATCGATATCCAGCTTGACGACGTCGTCCGCAGTCTGACTGCCTGCCGAGTACCGCACCCAGGCATCCATCTCTTTGCTGCAGGCCGAGACGATGCGCAACGATTCCAGCGCAAAGGGCAATCGCGGCCGGTTGGCGTGTTCGAAAGATCCGCCGATCAACCCAACACACGCCTGCAGCGCGCCGTCCATCAAGCTGGGATGCAGGACGTAGTCTCCGGAAGTGCCCTCTACGGTCTTCGGCAGCCGGAGCCGAGCTAGTAATTGGTCGCGGTTGCGATTGATGGCGGTGATTCCTTGAAACGACGGTCCATAGACAAGACCCATCCGGACGCACGCTTCATACACGTCTTTCGGCTCGACTTGGCCGCCCTGTCCCATAGTTCTATTGAGCTGCTCGAGATCGAGCCTGGCCAGCGGCGGCTGAGAACTCGACTGCGCACGACCCTGACAATGGACGATCTCCCCGTCCGTATCCTGACTGTAAATCTCGAAATCGATCTCATCGCCATTCGCGAATAACGCGATACTGATTTGCTTGCTGCCGTAGACGACGACCGGCTGCGCCCACTCCGTGTCGTGCAACTCCAGCACCATCGATTCCGGCCGCGCGGGCAGTGCGTGCTCGATCGCCGCCCGCGCCATTTCCAGGTAGGCCACCGCTGGCAGGACTTTTTGTAGGACGCTACCGTCCACATGGAGTTGATGATCGGCGAGGAAGAACTCGTCACCCGTAAATGTCGAGCGATAACGTTGCACGGTCAGGTCGGACGTGTTGGTGTGTAATAGCGGGTGGAGCACCGCCGTTGCCTCCCGCGTCGGGGCTGCGGGTTGGCCCGCCATCGTATCGATCCAATAACGCTCTTTGGCAAACGGAT